>JAEEGL011968305.1_pt1 | contig 89026 bp, 72 predicted proteins | sample 9134231 | NCBI WGS metagenome assembly JAEEGL01 (sample SAMN16246548, study PRJNA631951) | gut metagenome | biome: gut microbiome; feature: rumen; material: fiber-attached | host: Bos | place: Iran: Karaj | collected 2018-10 | reverse complement strand
CCGCCAATGGCCAACGTTATTCTCTGTATCTCCGTGTCTCTGTGTTGATATGAAGAGAAGATCAAAAAGCAGGCGGCAAGGACGATGGCTTTCGGACGCGATACATCGCGTCCCTACAAGTCGCACCGCCATTCTGTGATGGTCGGCACGACCTTTGGCCGACGGTTCTTCGGCGGTGATGTCGACGGCTCCTCGGCGGTGATGTCGGCTCCGAAGGCGGTGAGCAGGGAGTAGAGCAGGGCTTCTCACGGAAAAGCACAGATAAAAATTTGGCTGTTCGCTCGTTTCGTCGTAACTTTGCAACCCCACAAGCCCATGACCAAATAACTCATCAATGAGAAAGATATCCGGAGACCAAATCCCTGCCGACATCAGTCCCTCTGTAGCAACCATCGGTTTTTTTGATGGGGTGCATACAGGCCATCAGCACCTCATCGCACAGGTGGTGGAAGAGGCGAGGAAGGCGGGACTGAACTCATTGGTCGTCACCTTCGACAACCATCCCCGGCAGGTGACCACACCCGAATATATCCCCCAGATGCTTACTACTGGCGAGGAAAAGATGGTGAAACTCGAGCAAACGGGCATCGATGCCTGTGTCTCGCTGCATTTCACACCGCAACTGGCAGCACTCTCCGCCCGTGAGTTCATGGAGCAGATGCTGCGCGACCGCCTGCATGTGAGGAAACTGGTGATCGGCTATGACAACCGCTTCGGGCATAACCGCTCAGAGGGTTTCGAGGACTATGTGCGCCACGGACGTGATCTGGGCATTGAGGTGGTGGCCAGCACACCATTCAACATCGACGGCGAGGCCGTGAGCAGCAGTCGCATACGCCGGTTGCTGGCAGCAGGCGAGACGATAGAGGCCGCCCGCTGTCTGGGTGGTCCCTATATACTTGCCGGAAGGGTGGTGGAGGGTTTCCAGTTGGGCAGACGTCTGGGCTTTCCTACCGCCAACATCGACATGGGAGATGAACCAAAACTGTTGCCTGCCGCCGGTGTCTATGCCGTCAAGGTCATGATGGAGGGAAGCACGGAGGTGAAGAATGCCGTGATGAATATCGGCAGCCGCCCCACTTTTGGGGGAGAGGAAACATCGGTGGAGGTGCACATCATCCATTTTGAGGGCAATCTCTACGGGCACCGCGTCATGGTGGCTGTCGGCGAGCGCTTGCGTGGCGAGAGGAAATTCACGTCAGCAGATGCGCTGGTCCATCAGTTGCGCAAGGACGTGCTGCAGGCGCAGCAATTGTTTGATCAAGAAAAAGCAAAAAAAGATGAAGAATAAGAGCCGCAGTAGTTTCGTCGACGTGTTTGTCTATCTGGTGGTGTTTGTACTGGTGCAGTTGATCACCACCTATGTGGTATGCATTGTCTGGGGACATATAGAAGGAAAAACGGTCAGTCAGTCCATCGCCGCCATAGAGGCGGGAAACACGTCCATTCCGCAGTTGATCGTCATCCAGTCGGTGTTCAGCCTGATTGTGATGGTCATCTTCCTCTGGCGCCGTTGGGCGACGGTGTCGCGCACCTACCTGCGCACATGGCCTGTGGGCGTCCTCTTCTGGGTGACATTGGCAGCCCTGGGCACGGTCATCCCGTCGGAGGCTTTTCTCGAACTGGTGCCATTGCCCGATTGGTCGGGTAACTCGCTGGAAGGGCTGTTGGGAAGTCGGTGGGGCTATCTGGCCGTCTGCATCTTTGCTCCCCTGGTGGAGGAACTGGTGTTCCGTGGCGCCATTCTCAGGGCATTGCTGGAGACCGCGCAAAGCCATTGGGTGGCCATCACCGTGTCTGCGGTGCTTTTCTCCGCCGTCCACCTCAATCCGATACAGATGCCCCATGCCTTCTGCCTGGGACTGCTGCTGGGATGGATGTACTACCGCACAGGCAGCGTCATCCCCGGCATCATGCTGCACTGGGTGAACAATACGGTGGCCTATGCCATCTACAATATCTTTCCGCAGTATCATGAGGCGACCTTGTCCGACCTGTTTGGCGGCAACACCACAAAAGTGGCTCTGGCGGTGGTCTTCTCATTGTGCATCTTCATCCCCGCTGTCGTGCAACTCCATCTCCGCATGAAGCGGGGATAGTGAAGTTTTTGGGAGTTTAGGAGTTTAGGAGTTTAGGAGTATAGGAGTTTAGACGTATGATTTGTTTGGCGAGGAGGGCGTGGATAGGGTCGCTGTGACACAGCGACATACCGAACACCAACAACGGAGGGATGCCCATCAGAAGAAAATGTAATCATAATTCTTAATTCTTAATCCCTAATTCTTAATTCTTAATTCTTAGTCTTTCATCGCTCTCATTGCGTTGAGGATGGCCAGGACGGTGACGCCGACATCAGCGAAGACCGCCATCCACATGGTGGCGATGCCGAATGCTGCCAGCAGGAGCACGGCCACCTTGACACCGATGGCGAAGGCCACGTTCTGACGGGCGATGGACAGGGTGCGGCGGGCGATGCGGATGGCAAGGGCCGTCTTTGACGGATGGTCGTCCATCAGCACCACATCGGCGGCTTCGATGGCAGCATCACTTCCCAGTCCGCCCATGGCGATGCCCACGTCGGCGCGTGCCAGCACAGGGGCGTCGTTGATGCCGTCGCCGACAAAGGCGAGTTTCTTTCCTTCTTCCTTAGACTGCAGCAGTCGCTCTATGTGCGCCACCTTGTCGGGCGGCAGCAATTCCGTGTGGTATTCGCTGATGCCCAGTTGTTTTGCCACGTGGGCACCCACTTTCTCTTGGTCGCCGGTGAGCATCACGATGTGATGGACACCCATCTCGCCGAGTTGGCGGATGGTGTCGGCACTGTCCTCCTTCACACGGTCGTTGATGACGATGTGCCCCGCGTAGGTGCCGTTGATGGCGACATGGATGATGGTGCTGGTATGGGTGGTGCAGTCATGCCACTTGGCGCCGACGGCATCCATCATCTTGGTGTTGCCCACGCAGACGATGTCGCTGCCCACAAGGGCACGCACACCTTGTCCCGCCACTTCCTCGACATCGCTCACATGGCAACCGTCTGTGGCCTCATCGGGAAAGGCATCGCGCAGGGCCGTGCCGATGGGGTGGGTGGAGAAATGCTCCACATGGGCAGCGAGATGCAGCAACTGCCGCTCATCGCAGGACTCGGGGTGCACGGCCTCCACGGCGAACTGTCCGTGGGTGAGGGTGCCGGTCTTGTCGAACACCATGCAGCCAATTTTAGACAGCACGTCGATGTAGTTGGCTCCCTTGATGAGAATGCCGTGGCGGGAGGCGCCTCCTATGCCGCCGAAGAAGGTGAGGGGGACACTGATGACCAAGGCGCAGGGGCACGACACGATGAGAAACATCAGCGCACGGTAGAGCCAGTCGGCGAAGGCTGTGGCGAAATGTCCCGAGAACAATGGTGGAATGACGGCGATGGCGAGAGCGGCGAAGACCACGATGGGAGTGTAGACCCTGGCAAAGCGGGTGATGAACGTCTCGCTTTTTGACTTGTGCTCACTGGCGTGCTCCACGAGGTCGATGATCTTGGAGGCCGTGCTGTCGCCGAAGTTCTTGGTGGTGCGCACGCGCAGGAGTCCGGAGAGGTTGACACAGCCGGAGATGACCTCGTCGCCGATGGCCACCTGGCGCGGTATGCTCTCGCCGGTAAGGGCCGTCGTGTTGAGTGCCGATGTGCCTTCTGAGATGACACCGTCGAGAGGAATCTTGTCGCCGGGACGGATGACGATGGTCTCGCCCACAGCCACCTGGTCGGGTGAGATGTCGGTCACCTCGCCTCCCCGCTCCACATGGGCTATGTCAGGACGGATGTCCATCAGGTGCGCGATGCTGTCGCGGCTCTTCCCTTCGGCATACCCCTCAAAGAGTTCGCCTATCTGGAAGAAAAGCATCACGAAGACAGCCTCGGGGAATTCTGTCTCCGCTCCGGGCAGGAAACCGATGCAGAGGGCGCCGATGGTGGCGACCGACATGAGGAAATGCTCGTTGAACGCATCGCCGTGCATCAGTCCCTCGGCGGCTTCGCGGAGGGTGTCATGCCCGATGAGGAGATATGGTATAAGGTACACGAGCAGCAGTTGCCATGTGGGCAGCGACAGATGGTGCTCTATCCATACTGCGGCGATGAGAAACAGGATGGTGATGCCGATGAGCAGCAGTTGACCGCGGAGGCTGCCATGATGCTCGTGATGGTGCTCGTGATGGTGCTCGTGATGATGCTCGTGAAGGTGCTCGTGATGGTGCCCGTGATGGTGCTCGTGATGGTGCTCATGTGAGCAACATTCATGTTCGTGATGATGTGCCATAATATGATGTTTTTTGTAATTCTGGTGCAAAGATATGACATCTGAAATGCAACTTGGTTGCAATGTTTATAACGGACGCGATACATCGCGTCCCTACCCTTGCTTTGGCGCCAGTTTACAAACAATCAGCGAGACAAACAACAATGGTTTGTCTCGCTGATAGATGTCTGCCCTTTCCGTGGCAGTCCGCTACCCTTGGCAGGTGGCAAAAGAGGTGATCAGTGGATCTCAAACAGGTTGAAGAATCCTGTCATCATGAACACTTTCTTGATCTCATCGCTGATGTGCTCGATAATGACCTTGCCTCCCTTGGCGGCAGCGGCTTTGCGGATGGTGAGAAACAAGCGGAGGCCTGAACTGCTGATATACTGCAGTTGCTCGCAGTCGAGGATGATCTCCTTGTCGGCATTCTCCAGCAGTGGTACGATCTCCTGCTGTGCCTTGACTGCAGAAGGAGTGTCCAGACGTCCGATGACGGCTGCCAACATGACTCCGTCTTGTTCTTTGATGTCAAAACTCATAGTCTTTCTTTGTTTTTATGGCATGCCCTCCATTCCAGGAGGGCATGTCTTGGATGTAATTACTGTCGGTATTTACTTCACCAGGGCTTTGCGAGCAGCGCTGATGTTGTCCTTGGCATCAGCCAGTTGTGACTTCAACTCGTCAAGTGTGGTGGCGTTGAGGGTCTTCAGCGGAGCGAGAGCCTCTGCGATGGGCTTGATCTCGGGGTCGTAGGTGGAGAGACGGTCAACAGCGTCGAGAATGAGGATGATGCGGTATGACACATTGCTGGCAGCCTCGTCGTTGAACACGCTGAGGAACTTCTCGGAGTTCTGATTGGCGATGTAGAGTTGCTCGATCAAGCCAGCGGCGGCAATCTGCCAGAATTGGTTGATGCGGCCGTTCTCGTTCATGGAGTCATAGAGGGTAGAAGTGGTCTCAAAAACAGATGCGTTGTCATCAAGAGCCTTGAAAGAGGGGTCATTGATGTCGGCAACCAGTTTGGAGATGGCCTTGTCATAGTCCTCTGTCGGCATCTCATAGAGAGCGGCAATCTTCTTGTCCACATTGAGGGCACTGAGGATGCGGTATTTCTCAGCCAGAGTGGTTGCTTCCTCAGCAACGCTTGGGTTGAGCAGGTAGTCGGGCTTGACCTGGATCTCTTCCTTGGTCAGTGTGAGTCCGCCATTGTTCTCCTGTACGAAGGGGAGTTGCTTCAGTTTGCCAAGGTCAGCGGCGATGCTGTCGATGTGCATCTTGATGCTGGCTTCAATCTGCTCTTGTTCGAAACTCTTCTCAGCCTCGGCAGCCGGATCCTGTGCATTTTTCTTTTCACCAGTGCATCCTGCGATGAGGATGGCTGCAAATGCAATCACTAATACTGATAATTTCTTCATGCTTTTAAATGTTTAAGTTATAAAATAATGTATGTTAATAAATTCAGATCATTCTGAACGTTTAGTTGTCATGTCTTAAAGTGTTTCCTTTCTGATATACTTGCCGGGGCAGTCGGTCAGCAGGAGTATTGAGACGATGATGCTCATCAGCAGCAGGACGGCGATATTGAACCACATGGTCTTGATGTGCCAAGAGCCGACGACTTTCTCGCTGCTGTAGAAGGGCGCGCGCCCGATTTTGCTCAGAGGAGTCAGGAAGACCGGTCCGGTGCGTGCGACAATGTGGTTGTCCACCACATCGTGTGTCCGCTTGTTGTCGGCTCCTACGACGAAGTCCTCCAACTTCAGGTTATAGTGGGCACGCTTCAGTTTCAGCAGTTCGTCCTTTCCGTATTTCCTGATGAAGCCCGACACCTGTGCGTCGGCTTTCAGCGTGATTTGGTTGCTGCGCTTCGACAGGATTTTCTCCGCCTCTTTCATGTAGTCGTAGAGCGACGTCTCGGTATAGTCGCCCTGATAGGGCTGCATGCCGCAGTATTTGGTCAGGGTGGGGAGTTCGGTGCGGATGACCTCCATGTGATGCGGCTTCACCTCCTTGCCTTTCTTCTTCTCGTCCTTGAGGGTCTCGAGTTGTGACTGCAACTCGTCGAGGAAGACCATGTTGTAGTATTGCGTCTCGTATTTCTCCTTGTCATTCTCGAAGAACTGGGCCTCGTAGGGATTGTCGGAGAACGATGTGACCGCCAGGGCCTCGTAAGCCCAACGTGACGGGATGAGATCGCCGATCAGCGGCACATTGCCAGTGGTGCTCTTGGGCGCCAGGTCGGTGAAACTGACGACGAGTCCGCAGAGCAGGATCTGCGGTATGAGGAGCAGCGGTATGCTGATGTAGATGGCGACCACCGAATTGAGGCATTGTGAGAGCAGCAGTCCTGTCAGGCTCGCGAGCATCGCTGTGACGAACAGGATGAGCCACCACTGCCAGAACAGGCCGTGCAGCCCCATGATGGTATTGCCGATGACGATGAACAGCAGGGTCTGTACCAGGGAGACGCCTGCCATGTATACGATTTTCGACCAGATGTAACTGCCGTAGGACAGGTTGAGGAAGCGCTCGCGTTTGAGCAGGGCGCGGTCCTTGATGATTTCCTCCGCGCTGCCGCTCATGCCTGTGAAGGTGGCCACGATGACAGCCATGAAGAAATAACTCACCAGGTTTTTGTTGTCCATGATCGTGTATCCCTCCAATGGGGCATAGCGGGTGAGGAGGGCACAGATGACGGCCAGCAGTGGTGCCACGAGCAGGATGATGCACAGATACTGCTTGTTGGTGATCTTGGTCTTGATGTTCCGTAGCAGGAAGATGGCGAACTGCCGGAGGGCGCTGGGTTTCTTCTGGTCGGAAGGCGGCACGGCACTCACTGCCGGTTGCTTCATCTCCCCCCGGTTGCTCAGGTAAAGTTCATGCCAGTCCTGCGGAGTCATCTTTCGCTCGTCGGATGGTTCTCCGGTGTTGCTGAGTGCCTTCTCATCGATGATGTTGAGCACAATCTCCGGATTCACGTTGCCGCAGGTGGGACAGGCGCTGGTCTCCGCATCGGCATAGTTGGCTGCCTCCTTGAAATAGGTGATGGCGTCGATGGGATTGCCGTCGAAGACAGGGTAACCACCTTTGTCGAGCAGCCACAGCCGGTCGAACAGTTTATAGACGTCGCTCGACGGTTGGTGGATGTTGACGACGATGAGTTTCCCTTTCAGAGTCTGCTCCTTCAGCAGCAGGATGACCTTCTCGGTATCTGCGGAGGAGAGGCCGGATGTCGGTTCGTCGAGGAACAGCACCGCAGGCTCGCGTATCAGTTCCAGTGCGATGTTCAGTCGCTTGCGCTGTCCGCCGGATATGTATTTGTTGATGGCAGAGCCAACTTTCAGGTTCTTGATGGCATCGAGCCCCAGGTCTTTCAGGGTCTTCATCACCCGGCGGTCGATTTCCTCGTCAGACAGTCCCTCGAAGCACAGTTTGGCGGTAAACCACAGGTTTTGGTAGACGGTGAGTTCCTCGATGAGCAGGTCGTCTTGCGGGACGTATCCGATCAGGTCTTTTGCTGATGGCTCGCTGATGTCGTGTCCGTTGATGGTGATGGATCCCTCGTGGGGCGTCAGACTGCCGTTGAGCAGAGAGAGCAGGGTGGTCTTTCCTGTGCCCGATCCACCCATGATGGCCAGCATCTCACCGTTTTTGAGTGTGAAACTCAGGTTGTGCATGCCGTTGTCGCTGCCGGGGAATTTGAAGTTGATGTCTCGCCCGCAGAACTCCACGGCCTGTGTCTCGTCGGTGTCCTTGTTGTAGGTGCTGATGATGGACGAGTAGTAGACGGGTTTCCCGTCGGAGTTTTTCAGCACGCTGCTTTGCTGCCACACCAGGAAGGTGCCTGTCAGCACGGGCACGTCATTGAGCATGACGGTATCGCTGCCCATGTAGGTGAATATCAGCAGTCCGGTGATATGGTCAAGCAATGTCTTTATGGTCCCTTTGAATCCCTCGATATGGTGGAGTTTGACACACTCTGTCTCGCGGTTGTACACGTAGTCGGTGAAATCATTGTATTGCTTTTCCGGAATATGGAACTGCTTTGCCATTGTGTTGAACATGGCGTTGGCTTCCAGTCCGTCTTCGCTGCAAAACTCCATCAGTCGCAGAAGGAGCAGGGCCTCCTCTCTGGGAAGTATTTTCCCATGGAGGGCGGAGCATATGGAGGTGACTGTGTCCTCGCTGTTCAAGTCGTCGGTCATCTCGTATGCCATGCGCATGTCATCGTAAAGGTCGAGGTAAAGGTTGATGTTGCGTATGCCGAAATGATGCCGCAACAAACTGACGAGCATTTTCTTTGCCCGTGCCTCGTCCACTTGCTCTTCCTTACCGAACAGCGCAAACAGACTGATGAAACTTGAAAGTATGACGTCAGTCATTCTTATATACTGTCTGCAAATATATGAAAAGAATCAGACTACCTTTTCATTGCAATAGTTAAAAAAATCAAAAAAGCGTCAAACCAATTTTTTGCGGAGTGTCAAAACGTTCTTGTCATTCTCCCTTTCATAGTTGATAGAGTCCATGATTTGTCGCACAAGATGGATGCCCAGTCCTCCGGTAGGCCGCTCCTCCAGGCTCAGTGTGGTGTCTACCTCGGCCTTGGCGGTGGGGTCGAATGGGATGCCGTGGTCGGTGATGACAAACTTCATCCGCTCGTCGTCGGCCTCAGCCTCGATGGTCACCTCGCCGGGTGCGTTGGCGGGGTAGGCATAGTCCATGACGTTGACGACAGCCTCTTCCAAAGCGAGGTTGACGGACATGGTGTCGGACATGTCAAGACCGGCAGCCTCACACACCTCGTCGATGAAGACATTCAGTTGGGGAATCTCCTCAATGTTGTTGGGGAGTGTGATGCTTTTATGGAACTTGGCGTTCTTTTTCTCTCTTTTGTACTGGATGGCTAACATGGTTTGATCATCGTTTTGTTCTGCTTCTCCCACAAACTGGTGTACAGAAAGGGTCATTTGTTCGATCAGTTTCTGAGGTTGGGTGCTTGCCTTCCGTGCTGTAGCAACTATCCGGCTATCCTGGAATTGGTTTTGGTGGATGTCCTCGGCTTCCGTAAGGCCGTCGGTATAGAGGAAGATGGTGGAGTAGAGGTCTATGGTAGTTTCCTGTATGGTGAATTTCCAGTTCTCCATCACGCCAATGGGAACGTTGGGATCGCACGGTAGCATGTGTTCTTCGTTGTCGGAGATGATCAGCGGTGCGTTGTGTCCGGCATTGCTGTAGCGCAGGCGTCCTGTCGGCAGGTCGAGCACACCGATGAACAAGGTGACAAACATGCTTGAGTCGTTGCCTTCTGTCAGGGAGTGGTTGATGGCAGCCAGGATGCGGTTGGGCAGAGCCTCATGTGCTGACAGGGTGCGGAACAAGGTATGTGTGACTGCCATCACCAATGCGGCGGGCACCCCTTTTCCCGACACGTCGCCGATGCAGAAGAACAGTTTTTCGTCACGTATGTAGAAGTCGTAGATATCTCCTCCCACCTCCTTGGCCGGAGTCAGTCGGGCATAGACATCGATGTCAGTGCGCTCGGGGAATGGGGGGAATATCTTCGGAATCATCGACATCTGGATGTTGTTGGCAATCTGGAGTTCCTTGTCGATGCGGCCTTTCTCCTCGTTCACTATCCTGGTCTGCTCAATCTGGTTGATGAGGGATTGCTGCATGGTGGCGAAAGAGTTGTGCAGTTGCAGCAATTCGTCTTTCGACTTGATGACAGGCAGTTCTGCCTTGAAGTTGCCCTTGGCAATCTCTTCTGCGGAGTTGGCGAATCGTGTGATGGGTTTTGTGAGGCGGTGGATGGCAGAGCGGCACACGAGTCCAACGACGAGGAGTCCGAAGAGCATGATGGCCATCAGCACCATGATCAGGATGTTGATGATGGAGTAGATGTCTTTATCGGGCACGATGATTCCCATTCTCCATCCTGTGCGCTCAATGGGAGAGTGGAAGATGGAGAATATGTCGCCTTCCTTGTTTCTGAAGGTCGTCATTCCCTCGGATTCTGAAAGGATTTCGTTGACGATGCTTCTCGAGTTCCGTCCGGTTTGTTTCTTGAGGAAATCGTGGATGGTCGCATCGGCCTCCAGATCGTTGGTAGGATGTGCGATGAATGTTCCCTGTTTGGTGACGATGAAGCAGGACGCGTGGCCGGCACTGTCTCTTCCGAAGTAGTAATCTTTGTTGATGATGCTGTCCACCTTGTATTTCATGTCGGCAATCCAGTCGAGTGACAGGTCGGCCGTCTGAACGGCGTAGATCTCATCCTTGCTGTTGGTGAGCGGCATCGAGTAGGTGGACATCAGCACCTCTCCGCCGCCTATGTCCACGTAAGGCTCCGACCAGAAATCGCTGTCCATGGCAAGGGGCTGGACGTACCAGTTCTTGTGCAGGTAGTCGTATTCCTTGGTGTTGAGTTGCTTGGTCTGGATGCCCGCGCTGTCGCGATAGACATAGGGTGCGAAGGGTTGTCCTTTCTTTGGTTCGCAGTCGGGGTTGTAGGCGACGGCCGCCCCCATGATGTTGGGGTTGAGTTGGAGCAGGTGCATGGGTGCATAGTATGCCTTTTTGTCGTTGCCCATGGTTTCCTCCACCTCAGTCACGTTGTTGGACAAGGCCACCTCGACAGCGGAGAAGATGTTGTTGATTTTCTCGTTGGATACATCCATCGAGGTTTGATAGAGGGCAGAGAACCCCACGGCCCCCACGAGCCATATCAGGCCGAAGATGAGGGCTGATATGAGCGAGAGGATAAGAATCATGATACCCAGTACCCGCCATGTCAGGCGGAAGGCCATCGTCTGTGAGAATCTGAAGAACCTCGGTAGTTTCATGATATGCTTGTATGTGGTGTTCTATCCCTGCTATGCGATGAATGCTCAATTCTTCTTCTTGGGTTTGCGGCGTGCCCATCCCTCTTCTGAGAAGTCGGGCTCGTCGTCCTTGAGGATGATGTCGTGGCCTTGGAAGAACTGCCGCCAGTCGTCCTGGCGCCCGCTCTCCATGCGTGCCCCGCCCCGTGTGCCCCGCTTGCTTTTGCGTGGCTGTTCCTCGGTGGTCCGGGCGGCGCGCCTCGACTTCTTCTCAAACCGAGCGAAGTTGTCTGCGGGGGCTTTGCGCTCCTCGCGGCGGCGTGATGGGCGTGCCTCGTCGCGCTGCTGTGTGCCTCTGCCACCCTGCGGACTGCGGCTGTCGGCATCGTTGCAGCGCACCTCGCGGTTGTGGTAGGTGGCACCGTCAAGACCCTCCATCACTCGCTCGGCATCCTCTTCAGGCACCTCGATGTAGGAGAACTTCGCCATCAGGTCGATTTGTCCCACTTTCACTTTCTGCCGTCCGGGCACATGGCGGTTGATGAACTGCATCACCTCGCCTGGGTAGAAGCCGTCGTCCTTGCCCAGGTTGATGAAGAGGCGCCGATATCCAGCCTCTGCCTGCCGTCCCTTGCGCTGTTTTCCCTCTCCCTTTGCGGAACTCTTGCGCTCCTTGCTGGGTTTCTCGATGATGGGTGCGTCGGCATAATAGGCAAGGAAGCGTCCGAAGTTGATGGATACGATTTTCTTGATGAGGTCTTCCTTGTCGAGATATTCGAAGTGGCGGTTGATGTCTGCCATGAAAGGAGCGATTTCCTCCTCGTTGACATCAGCCTTCACGATTTGGTCCATCACACGGTAGAGTTGCTTGGTGCAGATCTCCTGTGGTGTGGGCAGGTCGGCCTCCACGAAGTTTTTCCCGATCTCCTTCTCTATCGCCTTGATTTTCTTTTGCTCGCGGGTATGCACGATGGAGATGGATGTGCCCTTCTTGCCGGCACGTCCGGTGCGCCCGCTGCGGTGGGTGTAGTTCTCGATGTCCTCCGGCAGTCCGAAGTTGATGACATGGGTGAGGTCGTCGACATCGAGGCCGCGGGCTGCCACATCGGTGGCAACGAGCAGTTGGGTGAGATGCTGACGGAACTTCTGCATGGTGAGGTCGCGCTGTTGCTGCGAGAGGTCTCCGTGCAGCGACTCCGCGTTGTATCCGTCGCGGATGAGTTTGTCGGCGATTTCCTGCGTCTCTATCTTTGTGCGGCAGAAGATGATGGCGAAGATGCGCGGATAATAGTCTACGATGCGCTTCAGAGCCAGGTATTTGTCCTTGGCATGCACCATGTAGTAGATATGGTTGACATGTTCGGCGCCCTCGTTGCGGCTGCCTACGACGATTTCCTTGTGGTCGTGCAGGTAGTTTTTGGCGATGGCCTCGATCTCACGGCTCATGGTGGCTGAGAAGAGCAGCGTGTTGCGGTCGGTGGGCACACCCTTGAGGATCTCGTCGATGCTCTCGGAGAATCCCATGTTGAGCATCTCGTCGGCCTCGTCGAGCACCACGTTGCTGACCGCGTCGAGTTTGGCCACGCCACGGTTCATGAGGTCGATGAGTCTGCCCGGTGTGGCAACGATGATCTGCACGCCTTTTCTCAGCGCCTTCATCTGGTCGACGATGGAGGTGCCGCCATAGACGGGCACGATGTGCACGCCCGGCATGTACTTTGAGAAATCTTTCAGGTCGTCGCTGATCTGCAGGCACAGTTCGCGTGTGGGTGAGAGGATCAGTGCCTGTGTGGCCGGATTGCTGACATCGATTTTCTGGAGGAGAGGGATGCCGTAGGCAGCCGTCTTGCCCGTGCCGGTCTGGGCCAGGGCGATGACATCGTTGCCTATGCCCAGGAGGTAGGGTATGACCTCCTCCTGGACAGGCATGGGACTTTCGAATCCCATTTCAGTGATGGCGCGGCGGATCTCTTCTGAGACCCCAAGTTCTTCGAATGTCTTCATTCCTTGGTTGTCACTTTCACCAATTCCACTTTGAAGATCAGAGTGGAGAATGGAGGTATCTTTCCTGCCTGGCGCTCACCGTAACCCAAGGTTTGGGGGATATAGAGTTCCCACATGCTGCCCTCGGGCATCATGGTCAGAGCCTCGGTCCATCCCTTGATGACCTGTGTCGGACGGAACTTGGTGGTCTGTGGGTTGCGCTCATAACTGCTGTCGAAGACGGTGCCGTCGATCAGGCGGCCCTCATATTTGACCTCCACCTCATCGTCCTTGGTGGCAATGGGGCCGTTGCCCTCGCGGAGCACCTTGTACTGCAGGCCGCTGGGCAGGGTTACCACACCGCTTTCCTTGGCTTTCTCAGCGAGGAACTGCTCACCTTTCAGGCGGATGGCCTTGGTGTATTCGTCGTGTTTGCCTGCCACAAAGGCGGCAGCCGTTGAGTCGTTGAAGTGGGCATAATCCTTGCGCAGGGCAGAGAGGAAGCCTTGTTTGAACATGTCGCCGTCCACCTCATCGATGATGCCTGCCACACTCTTGCTGGCCTGTCCGATCATGTTCTTGCTCACCATCTGTGCGATGTTCACACCTGCTCCGTAAGCCACGATCTCCTTGTTGTTCTTCAGTGAGTCGATGGCGTCAGAGAAGCCCTCGATGAACTTGCTCATGTAGGTGGTGTCTACGCCAAGTTGTCCGGTGAGGTAGGGGATGAGTCCGTTGGTGGCCTCCATGCCCATGGCAAAACTCATGGAGTCGGTTTTTGAGGTGAGGGCAACCGGCATCTGAGCGACTGCATTTTTCTTTTTCTTGTCTTTCTTGCCTGTTTCTGCAAGGCAGAAAGAGGCACTCGTCAGGACGACGAGTGCCAGCATCAATAATTTTTTCATATTGCTCAGTAAAGAGTCTTTATTTCAGAATCTCAAGCAGTTCAATCTTGAAGATAAGGGTGGAGAAGGGTTTGATGTCGCCCATCTCGCGTGAGCCGTATGCCTGCTCAGCGGGGATGTAGACTTCCCAAGTTGAGCCAACGGGCATGTGGGTGAGAGCCTGGCAGAATCCGGGGATGTTCTGGCGGGCCATCATCTCAACGGGTTCTCCGCGCTTGAAACTGCTGTCGAACACATGGCCGTCGATGGTCTTGCCCTCATAATTGAGTTTCACGCGTGCGGTGTCGCTGGGGATGGGGCCGTCGCCCTCTTTGATGACCTTGTACTGCACACCATTTTCAAGGGCTTTCACACCGGGTTTCTTGGCGTTGTCAACGAGGAACTTCTCGCCGTCGGCCTTGTATGTTCCGTATTTCTTGTCCATCACCTTATTGTGGATGCTCTCTGCCATGCTGTCAATTTTGGACATGACAGCCATCGGGTTCATCACGGAGGTGTCATTCTTCAAGCCAGCGGCGAGACCTGCCACGAGGTTCTTGCGAGAGAGTTTGTAGTTCTCATCATCGGCGAAAATCTGTTTGTTGATGCCTCCAGCCATGTTCATACCCATCTGGATACCAGCCTGATAAGCCTCTCTGCCTTTGTCGCCAGTCAATTTTGCACCCTCGTTGAATCCGCGGAGGAAGTCGGCGACATAAGCGGTGTCGATACCCTGCTGCATGAGGTAGGGCATGATCTGTGAGCCATTGGCAAGACCGATAGCATAACTGAGAGTGTCAACGTCTGAATTCAGACTGGCAGAATATTTTTTGCCACATGAAACCATGGTTGTTGTAGCGATGACCAAAAGGGCCACAATTGAAAATTTTTTCATGTCTTTTTTTTGTTATGAATTTAAATGATTGAATGTTTGCTTGTTGGTGCGGAGGTTATTTTACCTCTTGAAGTTCCACGTCGAAGATGAGTGCGGAGTAGGGGGGGATGAGCGATCCTGCGCCGCTCTCGCCGTAGCCCAAGCGCCAGGGGATGAAGAAGCGGTACTTGGCTCCTTCCTGCATCAGTTGCAGGCCCTCTGTCCATCCGGTGATCACTTGATTGAGTGCAAAGGTGGCAGGCTCACCGCGCTGGTAACTGCTGTCGAAAACGGTACCGTCGACGAGGAAGCCCTCATAATGGCATACTACCTGGTCGGTGGCTTTTGGCTTGCGGCCGTTGCCTTCGCGCAGCACCTTGTACTGCAGTCCGCTGGGCAGGGTTACCACGCCCTCCATGTTGCTGTTGTTGGCGAGGTATTCCTCACCGGCTTTCTTGGCGATGTTTCCTTTGGCAGCACGCTCTGCCTGTAGTTGTTGTTCTTTCTGATTGAAATAATCCTGAACGATGCTTTGGGCTTCCGCATGTTTTACCCGCAGGGGATTGCCGGAGAGCACATCCCGCACAGCGGCGGCGAAATCTTCCACGCTGAGGTCGCTGGCATTCATCTGCGCCAACTGTTGGCCAATGCCCAGTCCCAGAGCATAGCTCACTTTCTTGATGTCCATAAAATTGTCAAATAATTAAAATGCATTTTAAAATTTCGGCAAAGTTACGATTTTTATCTGATTACCGCTTTCTTATTTCAGGAAAAAATGCTAATTTTGTATATTATTAAGGTATTATCGTTCAATCAACCCTTTAAGCCTATGAAAAAAATCGTTGTTCTTACTGGTGCCGGCATGTCGGTGGAGAGTGGTCTGAAGACTTTTCGCGATGCCGACGGACTATGGGAAAACTACCCTGTGCAGGATGTGGCGACCCATGACGGATGGTTGCGTGACCCCACGCTGGTGACCAATTTCTACAACATGCTTCGCCGCAAGTGTCTTGATACGCAGCCCAACGAGGGTCACCGTCTGGTGGCGCAGTTGGAGGAGAAATATGACGTGACGGTGGTGACGCAGAATGTGGACAATCTTCATGAGATGGCTGGCAGCAGCCACGTGGTCCATCTCCATGGCGAACTGATGAAGGTTTGTTCGAGCATAGACCCCTACGACCCCCGTTACATCCAGACACTGACGCGTGACAATCCGGAGGTGGTGCCTGGCACGAAGGCTGGCGACGGTTCGCTGCTCCGCCCACATATCGTGTTTTTCCAAGAAGCGGTGCCGATGATAGAGACGGCTGCGAGTGAGTGCATGAAGGCCGACATCTTCATCATCATCGGAACGTCGCTGGTGGTCTATCCGGCTGCCGGACTGGTGAACTATGTGCCGGAGGAGGCGCCCATCTACCTGATAGACCCAGGGGATGTGCGTGTGTCATCACCCCGCCTGATGCACCTCAAGAAGGGAGCATCGGCAGGTATGCGCGAACTTTTCGCAAAACTTATGGAATGATTTTAGCAGTATAGGGGTGCAAGGACACCCCTATACTGCTTTTTGACCGGGCTACGCCTCCTTTTTCCTCATGCCCATGCGTGCCTCCACCACATTCACCACATAGTCGCCGAGTTTCTCACATTCGGCGATGAGGTCCATATAGATGGTGCCCACGGCATAGGTATACTCATGGTTGTTGATGTCGATGATATTCTGCGACTTCAGTTGGTTGCGGTAGTTGTTGATCTCATTCTCGATGTTGAAAGAGCGGTTGACATTGAACGACTCTTTGCGGCCCTTCATGAGCACGTTCATCTGTGAGAGCGCGTTCTCGGTGAGTTCCATCATCTGGTGCAGGTGCTCATATTGCTTGTCGGTGAAGTGGTCTTGTTTGGCCTGCACCTTGCGGTTGATGGTGCGTGCCATGTTGTAGCAGGAGTCGCCGATACTCTCCAGTTCGGAGATCTCACGCAGCATGGCCCGTATTTTCGCTTTTGTATCATCGCTCAGGTGCGCGTCGGACACCTGGTTGAGATATTTGGCGATCTCAAATTCCATGTTGTCGGAGATGCCCTCGTATTTCTCGATGCGTTTGAAGAGTTGTGCGAACTTCTTCTCATCCTTCTCGTTGAGCAGTACTCTCACCATGCCGAACATGCGTTCCATGCGCTCTGAGAACTGCCGGATCTCCTTTTGTGCCTCAAGCACGGAGAGTTCGGGTGTCTTCATGATGCCCGAGGTGATGAAGTGCAGCCGGAAGTCCTCTTCCTCGTCCACCTTCTTGGGTTTGATGACCCAGCAGACGAAGCGCTCTATGTATCTCACAAACCAGATGAGCAGCAGTGTGTTGATGACGTTGAACAAGGTGTGGAACGTGGCGAGCGCTACGGATGTCTTGGCGGCGAAGCCAGGGGTGCTGGCATCCATGGTGCGGTCTAATCCTACGAATTGGCACACCATGTTGACAAAAGGTTGCAGGAGGATGAGCGCCCATGTGACACCTATCACATTGATGAACAGGTGGGAGAAGGCCGCCCGCCGTGCTGGGGTGTTGGCGCTTGCCGTCACGATGTTGGAGGTGATGGTGGTGCCGATGTTCCCGCCCAGCACAAGCATAATGCCCTGGTCGAGGTGCAGCATGCCGGTGGCGCAGAGTATCATGGTAATGGCCATGATGGCCGCCGACGACTGCATGCAGAGGGTGAGCACCATGCCGGTGAAGAGGAAGAACAGGGAACTCCAGAAACCGGTTTCGCTGAACTGAGAGAAAAAGGAACTGATCATCTGTTTGGTCTCAGGGTTGTCCATCATCTCGAAGCCCGTGACCTTCAGCGTGCCCAGTCCGAGGAAGAGGAAAGCCGCACCGAAGAGGAATTCGCCGATGATGCCCCGCTTCTTCATGTAGATGAAGATAATGCCGAGGAAGAAGGCGGGATAAGCGAGACTGTAGATATCGAAGGAGAACACGAGTGCCATGATCCAGGCAGTCACTGTCGTGCCGATATGCGCTCCCATGATGACGCTGATGGCCTGCATGAGGGTGAGCAGGCCTGCATTGACAAACGAGACCGTCATGAGCGTGGTGGCGGTGGAACTCTGAACAGCGGCGGTGACAAACAATCCTGAGAGGACACCCGTGAAACGGTTGGTCGTCATGGCACCGAGCACATGACGGAGTTGCGGTCCTGCCATTTTCTGAAGGCTCTCGCTCATGTATTTCATACCGAACATGAGGAGCGCCAATGAGCCAAGACACTTTAAAATAACCCAAATAGACATATTTTTTCAAATAATTTTGGTCAAAGGCTGTAGTGTGGGATTTTTTTGGTATTTTTACACCCTCAAACCCAAAAACAGCAGTGCCATGAGAGAAATCATCAAAATTCGTTGCAAAAATAATAAAAAAACACAAGAATTTCCCATAGGGAGTTCTCTTTCTGAGATTTTTTCCGGGATAGGTCTTGCCATGCCTCACGGCCCCGTGGTGACCAAGGTCAACAACCGCACCTCCGGTCTTGGCATGCGCCTTTACCACAATGCGGATGTGGAATTCCTCGACCTGACGACCTCATCGGGCAGCCGCACCTACACCCGCACCCTCTTCTTCGTCCTGTGCAAGGCGGTGCACGATCTTTTTCCGCAGGGCAGCGTGATCATCGACATCCCTGTGTCGAACGGCTATTACTGTGACTTGCATATCGGACGTGCGGTGACTGTGGCTGATGTGGATGCGGTGAGGACGAGGATGCAGCAGATCATCGACGCCGACCTCCCCATCCGCCGGCATGAGTGCACCACAGATGAGGCTATCCGGGTGTTTGAGGAGCGTGGCACCAGTTCGAAAGTGAAATTGCTGAAGTCCACCGGCGACCTCTACACGGTCTATTACGACCTTGACGGCTATGCCGACTACTACTATGGTGCGCTGCTCACCCACACCGGCGGACTGCACCTCTTCGGGTTGGAACCCTATTATGAGGGGATGCTGCTCCGCATCCCGTCGCTGGACAATCCCGATGTGCTGGGCGAGATGGTGCGGCAGGACAAGATGTTCGGCATCTTCCAGGAGCATCACCGCTGGCAGAACATCCTCGGTATCAGCACAGTGGGCGATTTCAACGATATCGTCGCGAGAGGCGGTACTCCGTTGCTCATCAACGTGTCGGAGGCATTGCAGGAGAAGAAGATAGCACATATCGCAGAGGAGATCGCCAAACGCGAGGGTGTCAGGATTGTGCTCATCGCCGGTCCCTCATCGAGTGGGAAGACCACCACCTGCAAGAGAATCTCCATCCAGTTGGTATGCAACGGACTGAAGCCCGTGATGATGTCGCTCGATGACTATTTCGTCGACCGTGAGGATACACCCCGCGACGCGAAGGGTGACTATGACTTTGAGCACCTCCATGCCCTCAACATTCCATTGCTCAATGAGCAACTGATGGCGCTCCTGCGTGGTGAGGAGGTGGAACTGCCCAAGTACAATTTCCAAAAAGGGCGCAGCGAGCGCAGCGGCAAACTTCTAAAAATGGGTCCCAACGACATTTTGGTCATCGAGGGTATCCACGCCCTCAATCCCGAACTGACAGCGCAGATACCTGAGGAACAGAAGTTCAGGGTCTATGCCTCGGCGCTCACCACCATCTTGCTCGATCACCACAACTACATCCCCACTACTGACAACCGTCTGCTGCGGCGTATCGTGAGGGATGACAAATATCGTGGTGTGACTGCTCAGGAGACCATCCGCCGGTGGCCTTCTGTGCGGGCTGGTGAACAGAAATGGATATTCCCTTTCCAGGAGAATGCCGATGAGATGTTCAATACGGCGATGATCTATGAACTGGCGGTCATCAAGCAGCAGGCTCTGCAGTTGTTGGAGCGTGTGCCCCAGAAAGCAGAAGAATATTCCGAGGCATACAGGTTGTGCAAGTTCCTCCGCTATTTTGCTGATATAGAGGAGCAAAGCCTTCCCTTCACCTCTCTTCTCCGCGAGTTCCTTGGCGGCAGTTCATTCAGGTATTGACAATAGTTTCCAACAAGTTGAAAGTAGTTAAATGAGAGTAGTTAAAGAAGTTAAGCCATATGATTCGCGTGGCGTCTCCATTCGACTAAAGCGACTTCGTCCAAGACCTGAATAATCGTTTTTCTCCCGAATGGGCGAAAGGGAAAAACACCTTTCGCCCATTCGGGAGATATCAATTTTCAATTTTCAATTTTCAATCTTCAATCTTCAATTTTCAATTTTCAATCTTCAATTTTCAAAACCAATTTGTCCACTTGGAAGTTGATCCTTCCTGGTTCATACATCCATGTCTGAGCCGCCTCATCCCAGTGACAGAGGTCAGAGCGGCGCACGGGGATGACCACAGATTTTTGCTCTCCTGCTTTCAGCGCCACACGCTTGAAACCCTTGAGTTCCCTGATGGGGCGCTCGATATGTGACAACGGGCGTGACACATACACCTGTGCCACTTCCTCGGCATCGATGTCAGATGTGTTGGTGAGTGTGAAGCACACGTCGTACCCCTCCGCCGTGTGGCGGACATTCAGGTTGCTGTATTCAAACTTTGCGTATGACAGTCCGTAGCCGAAGGGGTAGGCGACGGGCACGTCCTTGCATTCATACCACCGATAGCCCACCATCTCCTCTTCTGAGTAGTTGGCGATGAGTTGTTGTCTGCGGTCATTGCTCTGGTTGTTGACCAATCCCACAAAAATGTCGCCTTGGCTGTTGTTCTTCATCTCCTGCGGGTAGGTGTTGAGCGCGTATGCCGGCACGTCCTCCAGTTTTTGGGGCCATGTCATGGGCAACTTGCCTGACGGAGACACCTTGCCCGTGAGGATTTCAGCCAGTGCCTGACCGCCCATCGAACCATTGAACCATGATGCCACCAAGGCACCGGAAACCTCGCTCACCGTCGTCACGTCCACCGGACCGCCCGAGACGATGATGGTGACCATCCGCTTGTTGGCTTTGGCCAGCGCCTTGGCCAGTTCGTCTTGTCCTGAGGGCAGCGTGATGCTCTTGCGGTCGGAACCCTCCGTCTCCACCTCGCGGTTGTCGCCAGCGAAGAAGAGCACCAGGTCGGCGCGCTTGGCAGCCTTCACCGCCTCTGCCAATAGTTTTTTGTCCGCATCCTGCACCGGGCTCATCCTCTTGTTGCGGCTGTCGCGGTCGAAACTCTTGTAGCCAGGCACATAGGTCAGTTTCACCTTGTCGCCCAATAATTGCTGCAACCCTTCGAGGGGGGTGATTTCGCAGCGTGTCTTCACACCGGCTCCCACGCCGCCCAAGGCCATCTTGGTGATGGCATTCTCGCCGATAACGGCGATTTTTCTAATCCGTTTGGTGTCGATGGGCAGCAGTTCCTCGTTCTTGAGCAGTACGATGGAGCGGCGTGCCACATTCAGTGCGATGTCCATCTCCTCTTTGTTGCCCACCGGGAGCCTGTTGGCCTCCTCCTTGGCGATGGGTTTTACTGTCAGTCTCACCCTGAGAATCTCTCTGACGCGCTGGTCGATGACCTCCTCGCTCACCTTGCCTGCTCTCACGGAGTCAAGCAGCGCCTTGCCCATGAACCGGCTGCCCGGCATCTCCACGTTCATACCCGATGTCACGGCATCGACGGTGGAATGTACGCCGCCCCAGTCGCTGATGACCATGCCAGGGAACCCCCATTGTTTGCGCAGGATGGTGTTGAGCAGTTCCTCGTTCTCCGAGCACCACCGTCCGTTCACCTTATTATATGCTGCCATCAGTCCCCAGGCATCCGCCTCGCGCACCGCCATCTCAAACGGCCTCAGGTAGATCTCGTGCATGGCACGGTCGGAGATGCGCACATCGACGAAGCCGCGGTAGTCCTCCTGGTTGTTGAGCGCATAGTGCTTGAGGCACACTGCCGTGCCGTCCTCCTGTGCCCCCCGGGTGTAGGCCTTTGCCAGCATGCCGCTGAGCAGCGGGTCCTCGCTCAGGTACTCGTATGTCCTGCCGCCAGTGGGGATGCGCTGGATGTTGATGGCAGGTCCGAGGATCATGTCCTTGCCACGCAGTCTTGCCTCATGGCTCATGCCTTTACCGTAAGCGTATGCCCATTCGGTGCTCCATGTGGCGGCCAATGCCGACCCTGTGGGGAAGAATGTCGCCGAGTCTGTGGTCAGGTGGGCGGAGTTCCAGGAGTGAGGTTCCATTTCCTCCCTGATGCCGAAGGGGCCGTCGGCATATTCCACGTCGGCGATGCCCAACCGCTCAATGCCAGCAGAGGAGAACATGTTCTTGCCGTGCAGCATGTCGATTTTCTCTTCAAGTGTCATTTGTTGGATGAGGGATGTGATGCGTTGCTCATTGTCCATCAGCCGGGTGGGATAGGGCTGTGCGGCACCTGTCGTGGCGGCTGCCACAACAGCGATGAGTGCAAAGATTCTGATAGGCTTCATAAATAAAGGTTTTTGTGAGTATGAATAGAATGTGTTGATGTCCTTTCGTATCTATTGATGCAAAAATAGGTAATTTATTCGGAAGTTCATCCATTTGCGTTCTGTTTTTTCGCTTTTCCATGCAAATAGGATAAATAGCCCCGGCTTGCATTTTGCAGGCCGGGGCTTCTTCATCTCCGTATGATGAGTTTTCATCCGAAAGTTTATTTGAGATTATCGCGGAAGAAACTCTCCATCTTGTCGTAGGGGACAACCCCTGCCTCATCGTCGTAGAGGTCAACGTGCGAGGCACCGGGGATGATGAGCAGTTCCTTGTTGCCCTCCTTGTAACTGCCGGCGTATTTGCCTGTGGGGATCTCGTTGGCTGTGGCGCACTCTGCCACTGAGGAGGCGAAGGCCTTCTTGCCCGTCATCTTTTCGAAAGCATACTCAGAGAAGTATCGCGAGTGGGCTTTCTCGCCATGGATGAGCAGTACGGGAGCCTCAATCTCGTTGGCATAGCCGAGGATGGGCTGATTGAGGAACGACTGACAGCCCGTAGCGTTCCAACCGTCGGTGGAATTGCCTGAGCGCTCGTGATAGCCACGCTTGGTCTTATAATATGAGTGATAGTCCTTCACAAACCAAGGAGCGTCATCGGGCAGCGGGTCGATGACACCGCCGGCACGCTTGTAGGTGCCTGCCTTGTAATCTTCCGTGCGTTGGGCAGCCATCGCCTTGCGAGCCGCCATGCGCTGTTCCTTGGAGTCGCTGCTCATGAAGTAGCCCTCGCGGTTCACCTTCGTCATGTCGTACATCGTCGAGGCAACGGTGGCCTTGATGCGCGGGTCGAGGGCGGCGGCGTTCACTGCCATGCCGCCAAAGCCGCAGATGCCGATAATGCCGATGCGCTCAGGGTCGACATTGTCCTGTACGGAGAGGAAATCAACGGCAGCGAGGAAGTCCTCGGTGTTGATGTCGGGCGAAGCCATACGGCGCGGTTCGCCACCGCTCTCTCCAGTGAACGAAGGGTCGAAGGCGATGGTCAGGAATCCGCGCTCAGCCATGTGCTGGGCATAGAGTCCGCTCGACTGCTCCTTCACGGCTCCGAAGGGGCCTGTGACGGCGATGGCAGCGAGTTTGCCTGTGGCATCTTTCGGTGTGTACATATCGGCAGCGAGTTCGATGCCATAACGGTTCTTAAACGTGACCTTCTTATGGTCTACCTTGTCACTCTTGGGGAACGTCTTGTCCCACTCCTGAGTCAGTTGCAATGTTGTCTGTTCCATATTCTCGTTTGTAGTTTGTTTGTTCTCGTTGCATGCCGTGAGCATTAAGCCCATCAGCACTGCGGTTAATAATACTTTTTTCATCATATAACCTTTTCCAGTTCTTTATATATGTTTCAAGTTGCTTCATTCGTTGGTGATGCTGTATCTTATCCATACGGAGTTGTCACCCAACTGGCGGACACTCTTCAAATGGAGCATGAAGGGACGGGTATGGTCGGCCTCGATGCCGTCGAAGGCGGCGCAGAAGCCTTCGCGTCCGTCGATGGCGGCACCGTAGACCATGCTCACCTCGTCGAGCAGTCCCTCGCGGAGGAAACTGCCGTTGATGTGTCCGCCGCCCACCACGCCGACACGCTCGCTGCCGAACTCATACTGCAGGATGCTGAGCGCACGGCTCAGGTCGATGCCCGTCTCGCCCGTTGCGATGTAGGAGATGCCACGCTCACGCAGATAGTCAAGGTATTCGCGCGAAGCCTGCTGACTCACGATTGAGATGCGGTCGGGCGTGTCGTCCTCAGGCCAGCGCAGGGTGCCACGGGTGTCCACCACCGCCTCCCAACTCTTGGAGTCGTGGCTCTTGTAGAACTCCTCCCGGCCAACGGACGTTGCGTCCTGTGGTACAAACAGTTCCTTCTCGGCATAGTGGTTCACGGCTGTGGTCTTGCCTTCAATGGTTGTGTCTATGCATAGCATCTCCAATGCCTCGTAGTATTCATTACCGCCTATCTGCTCCGTCATGGCGCAGTCGATGCGTCCGTCGATCGATGCCATCATGTGGCAAATCACGTATGGTCTTTTCATTTTTTTATCATTTTGATTTCGGGAGCAAAGGTACAACGGACTTTGATTCATGGGGTTATCCGAATTGAAGGAATACTTACCACTTTTATCGTTTTTGCCCTCATAGGCGAAAAAATGGGTAAAAATGAGTATTTTTGCAAACGAAATGAAAGATTATCTCTACCTCAACCACGCCAACGACTACGCACAGAGTGTAGGAGCAGAGGTGCATCACCCGATGGTGAGCATCGTGCATTTCGACGAATTGGGTCCGATAGCCCACACGCTGAACAAGATGGGCGACTTGTACGCCTTCTTCGTGCAGGACAATTTTCCTGCCGATGCCACCTACGGCATGGGCGGCTACGACACGTCGAAAGGTTCGCTGACGGCGGCCTCGCCCGGACAGATCATCGGCAAGGCCGACGACGGCACGCGCGAAGTGTATCACGGTTGGACGCTGCACTTCGAGGCAGAGTTCATGCGCGGCACGGCGTTCGAGCAGCGGTTGCAGGACTATCACTACTTTTCATACAACGTGAACGAGGCCCTGCATACCACAGAGGGCGAGAAGCAGTTGATGTGGCAGTTGATGTGGATGATCAGACGGTTTATCCAGCACCGCGGTCAATCGCCACAGACCGACCGCATCCTGCAGGACTATATCCTGTTGGTGTGTGACTATGCACGGCTGTTTTATCATCGTCAGTTTCAGGATGCCGCCCGCCGACAAGGCGACCTGCTGTCGCGATTTCAGCAAGTGCTTGCCGACTACTACGAACATGGCGTGCAGCGGCAGCACGGCTTGCCCAACGTGAAATACTGTGCCTCCGAACTCTGCCTGTCGCCCAGTTACTTCGGCGACGTGGTGCGAAGCGTCTCCGGGGAGAGTCCCATGCAGGTCATACAGCGCTTTCTCATTGACCGCGCCAAGAGCCTGCTGGTCAGCGGCCTCACCGTCAGCCAGGCCTCCGACACCCTCGGCTTCGAATACCCTCAGCACTTCACCCGTTTCTTCAAGAAGCATGCTGGTCTCCAACCCTCGAAGTATATCGCCTCGCTGAAGAAACCATGACCTTTCATGGCATGAGAGTGTCCAATTAACATATAAATGAATGGAGAACCGGAGCAAGGACTCCGTCTCCATGTTTTATATGTTTAAAATATACCGATTTTTTGTATTTTTATTGGATATTCGTTATTAATATACATTAATTATACATGTGTGCGCAAAACAATGATTTTTTATTCAAAAACATTTTGCTATATCAATTAATTTTGTGACCTTTGCACGAAATTTTTTGCAAAAATCAAGAATCTATGGCAGAACAATTGGAAATCAAGGAATTGGACAACGTGGTCGTTCGCTTCTCCGGCGACTCCGGCGACGGTATGCAGTTGGCAGGCAACATCTTCTCAACAGTGTCCGCCTCTGTAGGTAATGGCATTTCGACATTTCCCGACTATCCCGCCGACATCCGTGCCCCGCAAGGGTCACTCACCGGCGTGTCGGGATTTCAGGTTCACATCGGTGCGGGACGAGTCTATACGCCCGGTGACCAGTGTGACGTGCTCGTGGCGATGAATGCCGCGGCTCTCAAGACGCAATACAAGTTTGCCAAGCCACAGGCGACCATCATCATCGACACCGACAGTTTCGGAGCCAGTGACCTGAAGAAAGCCAATTTCGCCACTGAGGACTACCTCGGCGAGATGGGAATCGACCCCGACCGCGTGGTGGCATGCCCCATCTCCAAGATGGTGAAGGACTGCCTCGCCGACAGCGGCATGGACAACAAGGCAGTGCTTAAATGCCGCAACATGTTCGCCCTTGGACTCGTGTGCTGGCTTTTCAACCGCGACCTCAACCTGGTGGCCAACTTCCTCCGCGAGAAATTCGCCAAGAAACCCGCCATTGCAGAGAACAATATCAAGGTGGTGCAGGCAGGATACGACTACGGACACAACGTGCATGCGTCGGTGCCCGCCACCTACCGCATCGAGTCGAAGTCTAAAGTGCCAGGACGGTATATGGACATCACCGGCAACAAGGCCACAGCCTACGGACTCATCGCAGCCGCAGAGAAAGCCGGACTGAAACTCTACCTCGGTTCGTACCCCATCACCCCGGCTACCGACATCCTGCATGAACTCTCCAAGCACAAGTCTTGCGGCGTCATCACCGTGCAGTGCGAGGACGAGATATCCGGATGTGCCAGCGCTATCGGTGCCTCCTTCGCAGGTGCCCTTGCCGCTACCTCCACCTCCGGTCCCGGTATCTGCCTCAAGTCAGAGGCCATGAACCTCGCCGTCATCGACGAGTTGCCGCTTGTCATCATCGACGTGCAGCGCGGCGGTCCGTCCACCGGACTGCCCACCAAGAGCGAGCAGACCGACCTGCTGCAGGCCCTCTGGGGTCGCAACGGTGAGTCGCCCATGCCTGTGGTGGCCGCCACCAGTCCTACCGACTGCTTCGACGCCGTCTATGCCGCAGCAAAAATCGCCTTGGAGCATCTGACCCCTGTCATCCTGCTCACCGACGCTTTCGTCGCCAACGGTTCGGCAGCATGGAAACTCCCCACCATGGAGGAGTTGCCCGACATCCATCCGCATTATGTCAAGCCCGAGCAGAAGGGCAACTACACACCTTATGAGCGCGACCCGGAGACCTTGGTGCGCTACTGGGCCATCCCAGGACAGGAGGGCTACACCCACATCCTCGGCGGACTGGAGAAAGACGGTGCCACCGGTGCCATCTCCACCGACCCGGAGAACCACGACCGCATGTGCCGTCTCCGCGCTGAGAAAGTTGCCCGCATCCCCGTTCCCGACGTGGAAGTGGCAGGTGACAAAGACGATGCCGAACTCCTCATTGTGGGATTCGGAGGCACCTACGGTCATCTCTACTCCGCCATGGAGGAACTGCGCGCCAAGGGCAAAAAAGTCGCCCTGGCTCACTTCGGATTCATCAACCCACTGCCCGCCAATGCCGCCGAGGTGCTCAAAAAATACCCGAAGGCAGTCGTGGCAGAGCAGAACCTCGGACAGTTTGCCGCCTACCTGCGTACCCAAGTCGACGGTTTCGTGCCCTACCAGTTCAACCAGGTGAAGGGCCAGCCTTTCGTGGTGGCAGAACTCGTGAATGCGTTTGAAGAGATTTTGAAGAAATAAAACAGACAAAGGTCATGACAGAATACAAAGCACAAGACTATAAGAAGGGACAGCCCAGATGGTGCCCCGGATGCGGCGACCATTTCTTCCTCGCATCACTCCACAAGGCCATGGCTGAGGTAGGTGTGGCTCCTCATGAGATGGCTGTCATCTCAGGTATCGGATGCAGCAGCCGACTGCCCTATTACGTGAGCACATACGCCATGCAGACCATTCACGGAAGAGCCGCCTCCATCTCCACCGGAGCCAAGGTGGCCAATCCCAACCTCACTGTGTGGCAGGTGAGCGGCGACGGCGACGGACTCGCCATCGGCGGCAACCACTTCATCCACGCCATGAGGCGCAACATCGACATCAACATGATCCTGCTCAACAACCGCATCTACGGTCTGACCAAAGGACAGTACTCACCCACCTCGCCCCGTGGATTTGTCTCCAAGTCAAGTCCCTATGGCACTGTTGAGGATCCGTTCCGGCCCGCTGAACTTTGTTTCGGCGCAAGAGGACACTTCTTCGCCAGGGCGGTGGCCACCGATGCACAAGGCACCGTCGACGTGCTCAAGGCAGCCTACTATCACAAAGGTGCTGCCGTATGTGAGATCCTGCAGAACTGTGTCATTTTCAACAACGGAGCCTATGACCCCATCTACAACAAAGAGGGGCGCAAGAAGAACGCCATCTATGTACGCCATGGCGAGAAACTCGTTTTTGGCGAGAATGATGAGTTCGGTCTCGTACAGGAAGGCTTCGGCCTCAAGGTGGTGAAAATCGGCGAGGACGGTTATACGCTCGACGATGTGCTGGTGCATGACGCACACTGCGAGGACAACACCCTCCAACTCAAACTTGCCATGATGGACAATGAGCATGGATTCCCCGTGGCGCTCGGTGTGATCCGCGATGTGGACGCTCCGACCTACGACGCAGCCGTCAGCGAACAAATAGAGCAAGTGAAGGCACAAAAGAAATACCATAACTTCATGGAACTCTTGGAAACCAATGACACGTGGGAGGTAAAGTAATTTTGTAAACCCTACGTTGCAAATGAGTTGTGCACGTTGAAAACTTTGCTAAAAAGTTTAAACAAAACGAGTTGCACAACTCATTTTTTGTGTGCAATCACTTTGGGGTTACATCCTTTTTTGCTAATTTTGCGGGCGAAAAAGATCAAGGTAAAGAGAATCACTCAACATTTAATTAAAATACAATATGGCAAAGTTAGATTTGACACAGTATGGCATCACGGGTTCCACCGTGATTGCACACAATCCATCGTATGAGTACCTCTATGAGGAAGAGACAAAGGCTGGTCTGACCGGATTCGACAAGGGTCAGGACACAGAACTCAATGCTGTTAACGTGATGACCGGTATCTACACCGGACGCTCACCTAAGGATAAGTATATCGTTGATGATGCCCAGAGCCATGACAAAGTGTGGTGGACCACTGAGGAGTACAAGAACGACAACCATCCCATGAGTGAGGAAGTCTGGGCCAAGGTGAAGGAAATCGCCATCAGCGAACTCTGCAACAAGAACCTCTATGTGATGGATGCATACTGCGGTGCCAACGAGGCCACCCGTCTGCGCGTGCGCTTCATTATGGAAGTGGCTTGGCAGGCTCACTTCATCAAGAACATGTTCATTCAGCCCACAGAGGAAGAACTGGAGACCTTTGAGCCCAACTTTGTCATCTACAACGCATCGAAGGCCAAGGTGGAGAACTATAAGGAACTGGGACTCAACTCAGAGACCTGCGTCGCTTTCAACACCACCCGCCGCGTGCAGTGCATCATCAACACATGGTACGGCGGTGAAATGAAGAAGGGTATGTTCTCCATGATGAACTACTTCGTCCCGCTCCAGGGCATCGCTTCCATGCACTGCTCTGCCAACACCGATATGGAGGGCAAGAACACTGCCATCTTCTTCGGACTCTCCGGAACAGGCAAGACCACCCTCAGCACCGACCCGAAACGTCTGCTGATCGGCGACGACGAGCACGGAGGGGACGACGAGGGCGTGTTCAACTTCGAGGGCGGCTGCTACGCCAAGGTCATCAACCTTGACAAGGAGAGCGAGCCCGACATCTACAACGCCATCCGCCGCAACGCCCTGCTCGAGAACGTCACTGTGGACGAGGCTGGTAAGATTGACTTCGCCGACAAGAGCGTTACCGAGAACACCCGCGTCAGTTATCCCATCGAGCACATTGAGAAGATCGCTGCCAAGGTGAACGGCAAGAGCGCTGGTCCCGACGCAGAGAACGTCATCTTCCTCTCCGCCGACGCATTCGGCGTGCTGCCTCCTGTCTCCATCCTGACCCCGGAGCAGACCAAGTATTACTTCCTCTCTGGATTCACAGCCAAACTGGCAGGAACAGAGCGCGGCATCACTGAGCCCACTCCCACCTTCTCCGCTTGCTTCGGACAGGCATTCCTCGAACTGCATCCCACCAAGTATGCTGAGGAACTCGTGAAGAAGATGGAGAAGAGCGGTGCCAAGGCTTACCTCGTGAACACTGGTTGGAACGGTACCGGCAAGCGTATCTCCATCAAGGATACCCGTGGTATCATCGACGCCATCCTGGGCGGTGACATCCTGAACGCTCCTACCAAGAAGATTCCTTACTTCGACTTCGAGGTTCCCACACAACTCAACGGTGTGGCATGGGGCATCCTCGATCCTCGCGACACCTATCAGAACCGCAATGAGTGGGAAGAGAAGGCCAAGGATCTGGCTGCACGCTTCATCAAGAACTTCAAGAAGTACGAGGGCAACGAGGCTGGTAAGGCACTCGTCGCTGCAGGTCCGAAGCTCTAAGGCTTAGGCCGAAAGCAACGGGCATCCTTGCTCGTCGCTGCAGGACCGAAGCTGTAAGGAAGAAGTGTGGAGAGGTATTCTCTTACCTTTCACCTCTATCCACTGACCACTATTATAGAATTGGCTGTGCCGAAAGGTGCAGCCAATTTGTTTGTTTTTCCGTTAATATAGCCAAATTATGACATATTTTCTTTAATTATAAGGTGAAAATGACGAGTTTTTGCGGAATTGTGAGTAACTTTGCAGCCGTATTGTGAGTAAACTGTATATCAGACAAGAATGAACAAGCATATTTCTGCACTCTTCGCCTTGATGATGGGGGCGCTGATGATGACGTCGTGCCTCAAGTCAGACGACAGCAGCAGTTCGATTATTTATAACAACGACACAGCCATCACCGCCTTCAGCCTGACGACCGTGAACCGCTATATCCATACCACCTCCAAGAGTGGTAAGGACACTATCAATAAGAAGGCAATATCCAATCCCGTCACATTCTATATCGACCATTACAACAAGAGGATCTATAACGCAGACTCGCTGCCTGCCGACTGTGACCTGAAGCACGTGGTGACAAGCATCAGCACCAAGAACAGCGGTGCGATTGCCATCAAGAGCCTGATCAGCGACACCCTGTTCGTATACAACGCAACAGACTCTATCGACTTCACGCAGACAAGGGAGATCCGCATCTATGCCCAGGACCGCAGCACTTATCGCGCCTATCAGGTGACCGTCAACAAGCATCAGGCAGCCACTGGCAAGTTGCTGTGGGAAGAGATGCCTGCCGGCAGTTACCCCGTCGACGAGGTGAAGGAGGAATGGGAACAGATCGTGGCCAATGCAGGACTGGACCGTTTCATCGGAGCCGGCACGACAGAGGCCTACGCCTTCGATAAGGAAGGCCACCTGATGGTGACGACAGACCAAGGAGCCACATGGGAGATAGACGATCTCGACGACGACCTGTCGCTGCTGCCGCACGAGAGTGTCGCCTTCGTCTCCTATCCCTTTGAGGCCAACGAGCAGACAGACTATCAGATGATTGTAGGAGAGTCGGGCAAGATCGGAAACGAGAGCAGTGTGTGGCGCAAGATCGTGGAATACGGTGACGACAGCCAGCCTGGCAAGTGGGTCTACATGCCCTATGAGTCCTATAACAAATACTACCTGCCCAACCTGCCTGACATGAGCCTCGTATGGTTCCACAAGACCGTCATGGCCATCAGCAGCACTTATATCCTCATCACCAGAGACGGCGGCATCACATGGAAGGAATCAGAGACGATGCAACTCCCTGCAGACGACCTGATGGATGTGGAAGCCCGCACAGACGACAAGGGCGCCCTCTGGCTCAAGGAAAAGAACTCGGACAAAGTATGGCGAGGAATATTGGTGGAAGAATAAGCCTGCTAGCGATTCTCCTCCTCTGTGCCCTCATCACCAAAGCCCAGGATGAACCAGAGTACAAGATGGAGGCAGGAGCAGGAGCCGGCCTGGTGGCCTACACAGGCGACTTCAACGGCAATCTCCTGAAAGGCACGCAGCCCTGGGGTACGCTGATCGCCAAATACCACCTGAGTCCACGGGCAGCAGTGGCTTTCAACCTGGGAATGGGAAAGATCAAAGGCTCCAGCGATAAGGCGGAGACGTGGTATCCCATCGAGCCGTACGAGTTCAACAACACGCTCACGGAGGGTGTCATACGATATGAATACAACTTCTGGGCATACGGAACAGGAAAGGAATACCGCGGGGCAAGGCGCCTGGTGCCTTTTATCACCATCGGCCTAGGACTGACCCACCACAGTGGCGAGAACAGCGGCATCACGATGAGCCTGCCCATCGGAGCCGGCATCAAATACAAGATCGGGCAGCGGCTGAACCTGATTGCAGAGTGGGCCATGAGGCTTACACCCAGCGACCAACTCGACGGGCGAAGCGACATCTACGGCATCAAGAGCAGCGGACTCTTTAAGAACACCGACTGCTACAGCGTGCTGCAACTGGCACTCACCTACGACCTCTGGATGAAGTGCAAGACCTGTCACAACGACAGAGACTGAAGAAGATTGGGAAAAAATTGAAGATTTAGATATATGAAAGAGCAATTGGACATGAACCGCATCCCACAGCACATTGCCATCATCATGGACGGCAACGGACGCTGGGCCATGGATCGTGGGCTGGACCGTACATTCGGTCATAAGGCTGGACTTGACAACATGGAGTACATCACCACCCTGTGTTCCAGATTAGGCGTGAAGTACCTCACAGTTTACGCGTTCTCCATCGAGAACTTCAACAGGCCCGCCTATGAGGTGGAAGCCCTGATGGGGCTGGTGCTCAACTTCTTCAAGATGCAGTTGTTCCACAACAACAACGTCAGTTTCCACGTTGTCGGCGATGTCGAGCGACTCCCGAAGAGCGTGCAGGACAAACTGCGCTCCATGGAGGAAGAGACGGCCATGTACGACGGCATGTCACTGATCATCGCCATGAGTTACTCGTCGAAGCAAGAGATCGTGAATGCCACCAAGAACATTGCCCGTAAGGTGCAGAGCGGCGAGATGGCCATCGACGACATCGACGAAGAGACCATCAGCAAGCATCTGTGGACCAACTGGATTCCCGATCCAGACCTCCTCATCCGTACTGGCGGCGAAGTGCGCATCTCCAACTACCTGCTCTGGCAGTGCGCCTATTCAGAGTTCTACTTCTGCGACACCTACTGGCCTGACTTCAAGGAAGAGGAACTCCACAAGGCCATCATCAGTTTCCAGAAGCGCCAGCGCCGCTTCGGCAAGACCGAGGCGCAGATAGAGGCCGAGGAAAAGGTGAAAGGGTGAAAAAGTGAAAAGGTGAATAATAGACAATGAAACTATATAATATAATAAGGTATAAGGCAAAGGGTATATGGATGAAAGCAGTTTTGCTCTCACTCTTTCACCTTTTCACCTTTTCACCTTTAATGGCCCAGGACAAGATCGTCAACCCAGACATCTCCTACGCCGGGACGCCCCGCAGTTGTGAGATAGGAGGCATCGCTGTCGAGGGAGTCGATGGCTATGAAGACTATGTGCTGGCAGGCCTCTCCGGACTCAGTGTCGGACAGATGATTGATGTTCCTGGCGGTCAGATTACCGAGGCCGTGAAGCGCTACTGGCGCAACGGACTCTTCTCGAAGGTCAGCATCACGGCCGACTCCATCGTGGGCAGCAAGATCTACCTCTGCATCCACCTCGGCATGCGCCCCCGCATCAGCAGCATCCAGTACCACGGCATCAAGAAGTCTGAGCGCGAGGATATGGAAACGAAACTGGGCATGATGCGCGACGGACAACTCACGCCAAACATGATCGACCGCGCCAAGATCCTGGCCAAGAGATACTTCGACGAGAAAGGCTATAAGAATGCAGAAATCGACATCGTACAGCGCGACGACCCAGAGAGGCCGAACCGCGTGATCCTCGACGTGAATATCGACAAGAAGGCGAAGATGAAGGTGCACAAACTCATCTTCGAAGGCAACGAGAAGTTGAAGGACAAGAAGATCAAAGGCTCACTCATCAGCAAGGGTGCCTTCGGAAAAATCCACGAAGCAGGCAAGTTCGCCAACATCTTCAAGTCGAAGAAGTTCACCGATGAGCGCTATCACGAGGCCAAGCAGGCGCTGATAGACAAATACAACGAACTGGGCTTCCGCGATGCCACCATCCTCGAAGACTCTGTCTCGAACTACGACGACAAGCACGTCGATGTCTATGTGAAGATCGACGAAGGCGACAAATACTTCATCCGTAATATCACCTGGGTAGGCAACACCGTCGTCACCACCGACTATCTGAACGCCGTGCTCGAGATGAAGAAGGGCGACGTCTACAACCAGAAGCATATCAACAAGCGACTGAAGGAAGACGACGATGCTGCCGGCAACTGGTACTACAACAACGGATACGTGTTCTCGAACATCGATCCCGTCGAGGTGAACATCGTCGGCGACTCCATCGACCTCGAGATGCGCGTCACCGAGGGTCCGCAGGCTCACCTGAACCACGTCCGCATCTACGGTAACGACCGCCTGTACGAAGAGGTGGTAAGGCGCGAACTTCACACCAAGCCCGGCGACCTCTTCAATAAGGAAGCCATTACCCGCTCCATCCGAGACATCGCCTCCATGGGCTTCTTCGACCCCGAGAAGGTGACACCCGACATCAAGCCCAATGGAGAAGACGGTACCGTAGACATCAACTGGCAACTCGAACAGAAGTCGAACGACCAGTTGGAGTTCTCCTTAGGCTGGGGACAGACAGGTATTATCGGTAAGGTGGGCATCAAGTTCAACAACTTCTCCATCCGCAATCTCTTCGGCAAGAACAAACTCCATCGCGGTATCCTGCCATACGGCGACGGCGAGCAGTTAGGCTTCAGTTTCCAGACCAACGGCTCATACTACAGTTCGCTGAGCGCCAACTACGGCACGAACTGGTTCGGCGGCAAGCGACCCAACAGCCTCAACTTTGGCGTGTTCTACTCCAAGCAGTCCGACATCTCGAGTTACTACCGCAACAATGCGTTCTACAACAACTATGCGCTTTACAACTCAGGCTACGGCATGTACAACACCGGCCTGTACAACTACGACTCGATGCTCGACGACGACAAGACGATGACCGTCTTCGGAGCCTCCGTAGGATGGGGTAAGCGCCTGCGCTGGCCTGACGACTTCTTCCAGTTGTCGCTCTCGCTGGGCTATACCCGCTACATGCTGCGCGACTGGAGTTACTTCTATATCCACAACGGCAACTGTAACAACATCAACCTGGGCCTGACCCTGTCGCGCGTCTCTACAGACAACCAGTTGTTCCCGCGCCGTGGTTCAGAGATGACGGCCTCTGTCACCCTGACGCCGCCTTGGTCCGTATTCGACAACAAAGACTACGCCTCACTGGCCAAGAACAGCAATTCGGCCAAATATGAAGACGAACTGCAAGACGTCTACCGCTGGATTGAATACCACAAGTGGAAGTTCAAGTTGCGCTCCTTCACAGCCCTTACAGGAGGCCAGAAGTGCTTCGTGCTGATGACACGCGTGGAGATGGGACTGCTGGGCAGTTACAACGACAACAAGCGCTCACCCTTCGAGACGTTCTACGTCGGCGGTGACGGTATGAGCGGCTACTCCTACGGCTACTCCGAGGAGACCATTGGCCTGCGAGGCTACGAGAACGGATCGATCTCCTACTCCGCTGCCTACGAGGAGATGATGGACGGCCGGAAGATCTCGTCCTACAACTCCTATGCCTACGACCGCTTCACGCTCGAGGTGCGCTATCCGTTCATGCTGGGCAACACCACCATCTACGGTCTCGGCTTCCTCGAAGGTGGTAATGCCTGGGCCCGCGCCAAGGACTTCAACCCCTTCAAGATGAAGCGCTCTGCCGGACTCGGTGTGCGTATCTTCCTCCCCATGGTGGGTCTGATGGGTATCGACTGGGCCTACGGTTTCGACAATGTCTACACCAACCAGGCCGGAGCCACGAAGCAAGGTGGAAGCAACTTCCACTTCATCCTCGGACAGGAATTCTGATAAAGGTGAAAGGGTGAAAAAGTAAAAAAACTATTAAACCATAGAAGAGTTTTATAGTCAAACAAGTGTAATCATAAAAAAGAACGCTTATGAAGAGATTATTTTTCTGTGTTTTCTGTGTTTTCTGTGTGACATTAACAACGTACGCGCAGAAGTTCGCATTGGTGGATATGGAATATATCCTCAAGAATATCCCGGCCTACGAGCGAGCCAACGAACAGTTGAACCAGACCTCGAAGCAATGGCAGGCAGAAGTCGACGCCCTCACCACTGAGGCGCAGACACTCTATAAGAACTACCAGAACGAGGTGGTCTTCCTCTCCAAGGAGCAGAAGAAAGAGAAGCAGGACGCCATCGTCGAAAAAGAGAAGCAGGCAGCCGACCTGAAGAAGAAATACTTCGGCCCCGAAGGCGAACTCTTCAAGAAGCGCAACGCCCTCATGTCGCCCATCCAGGACGAGATCTACAATGCCATCAAGGACATTGCCGACACCCGAGGCTACCAACTCGTGCTCGACCGTGCCAGCGACACCGGCATCATCTTCGGCTCACCGAAGATCGACATCTCATCCGAAGTACTCAGCAAACTCGGATACACCAACTAACCCTCCATTCCCCTCCTAAGTTAGGAGGGGTTAGGGGTGGTCTGAACAAAGGCTAATGAAACAAAAAAGCATAATAACAATTTAATTAAATAAGAAAATGAAAAAATTAATCCTTTGCGCTATTTGCGCTATCTGCGGCTTCACCGCCGCCAATGCCCAGAAGTTCGGGCACGTCAACACTCAGGAGATCATTCAGGCCATGCCAGAATACGCCACTGCCAAGACCGAGATTGACAAACTCCAGGCTCAGTATGAGGCCGACCTCAAGTCGATGCAGGACGAACTCCAGAAGAAGGCCGACGCCTTCGACAAGGAGCAGGCTACCCTGCCCGACAACATCAAGCAGCGCCGTCAGACCGAACTGCAGGAGATGTACCAGAAGATCCAGCAGAGTTATCAGGACAACCAGCAGGCTCTCCAGAAGGCTTCTTCTGAGAAGATGCAGGCCATCACCGCCAAGGTGCTCGATGCCATCAAGGCTGTTGGTCAGGCTGGCGACTTTGTCATCATCAACGAGATCAACGCCGGCATACCCTACATCAGCACCACGCTGTCTACCGACGTGACCGCTCAGGTGAAGACCAAACTCGGCCTTAAGTAAGCAAAATTTAGATGTAAGTTGTAAGTACAACTAAATCCATCACAGGGACAAAATCACGGGGGCAGGTTTTTGATGTGAATTCGATAATTCAATCAAAAACCTGCTCCAATCTTTGTTGGCATCGCCCCGAGGCGTGTAAGGCATCGAAGTGAGGCGCTCGGAGTATTCTAGAGCACAGCACTCCAGTAAACATGATTGATCGCGGGTACATTATAAATAATATAGGGTAGTGGTTATATTTCTCTAAAAAATTTGTGGATATCAAAATAATTACTTATCTTTGTCGCCTATACGAAAATAATAGTTATTGAAACTCATGATGAAAATTCGAAGATTCTTATTAGTCATATCTGCTTTGCTGGCTCTACAGACTTTTGCCCAGGAAAGCGCTCCGACATTCCGTTTCGGCTACCTCAGTTATGAAACGGCCTTGAAGTCGATGCCCGACTATGCCATCGCAGAGCAGCAGATGGCAGACCTGAACCAGCAATACCAGGCAGAGATGAAGCGGGTGGAGGAAGAGTTCAACCTGAAATACGAGGAATTCCTCGAAGGGCAGCGTGACTTCCCACGCACCATCCTGCAGAAGCGCCAGACGGAACTGCAGCAGTTGATGGAACAGAACATTGCCTTCAAGGAGCAGAGCCGTGAGGAACTGGCGCAGGCCCGTAAGCAGGCTTTCGCCCCGCTGAAGATCCGGCTCATCGAACTGCTGGGGCAGATAGGCCGTGAGCGCGGCTTTGCCTTCATCTACGACACGGACACGAAGGCCCTGCCCTTTATCAATCCCGCTCAGGGCGAAGATATCAGCGAACTCGTCAACTCCCTGCTGCAGAAATGAACAGTCCCGCGCCTCTTGCCTCCCCCAACCCTCCTCTGAGCGAAGCGCCAGGCCCCATCGGCATCTTCGACAGCGGCTATGGCGGACTGACCATCCTTCACGGCATCCGCCAACTGCTCCCCGAATACGACTATCTCTATCTGGGCGACAATGCCCGTGCGCCATACGGTCCACGCTCGTTCGACGTGGTGTATGAGTTTACGCGTCAGGCTGTGTTGCGGCTCTTCGAGATGGGGTGCCACCTCGTGATTCTCGGATGTAACACAGCCTCGGCCAAGGCCCTGCGCACCATCCAGCAGCACGACCTGCCGCTGTGGGATGCAGAGCGCCGTGTGCTGGGCGTGATCCGCCCCACGGCAGAGGTCATCGGATCGCTCACGAGGTCGCGACATGTGGGGGTGCTGGCCACGGAGGGCACCATCAAGAGTGAGAGTTACAATCTGGAGATCCAGAAACTGCATCCTGACATCACCGTCAGCGGCGTGGCCTGCCCCTTCTGGGTGCCGCTGGTAGAGTATAACGAGGCCGACTCGCCTGGCGCTGACTATTTCGTGAAGAAGCGCATCGACCAGATCATGGCCCTGGATCCAAAGATCGATGCCATCATCCTTGGTTGCACGCATTATCCCCTGCTGATGCCGAAGATCCTGAAATATCTGCCCAAGGGTGTCAGCATTGTCTCACAGGGCGACTACGTGGCCAGCAGCCTGAAGGCTTATCTGGAGCGCCACAAACAAATAGAACGGAAGTGCGCCAAGCACGCTTCCGTTCATTATCTAACGACTGAGAATCCTGATAGGTTTAAGGAGTCAGCACAGATATTCCTCAACGAAGAGAGGATTGAGGTGGAGAATATCACACTAGGGTGAGTTAAAGCGGCCTAGGCATCGATGTTGGCGTAGGTGGCGTTCTTCTCGATGAACTCACGGCGGGGTTCGACGTCGTCGCCCATCAGCATGGAGAAGATCTCATCGGCCTCGGCGGCATTCTCGATGCTCACCTGCTTCAGCAGACGGTTCTCAGGGTTCATCGTCGTCTCCCAGAGTTGCTCGGGGTTCATCTCACCCAGACCTTTGTAGCGCTGGGTGTGGAGGGCCTTGTCGTCGCCGTTGCCAGCCACATACTTGTCGATGAAGGCCTGGCGCTGCTGTTCGGTATAGCAATACTCCGACACCTTCTTGTAAGTACACTTGTAGAGCGGCGGCGTGGCGATATAGAGATGCCCGCCCTGGATCACCTGCGGCATGAAGCGGTAGAAGAGGGTCATAATCAGCGTGTCGATGTGCGAGCCATCGACGTCGGCGTCGGTCATGATGATGATCTTGTCGTAACGCAGTTTGTCGATGTTGGCCTCGCGGTCTCCCTCACCCTCGACGCCGAAGCGGACGCCGATCGACTGGATGATGTTCATCACCGACTCGGCCTCGAACACACGGTGCCACTGTACCTTCTCCACATTCAGGATCTTACCGCGCAGGGGCAGGATGGCCTGGAAGTGACGGTCGCGGCCCTGCTTGGCAGAACCACCTGCGGAGTCACCCTCGACGAGGAAGATCTCACACTCCTTCGGGTCTTTGTTGGAGCAGTCGGCGAGTTTGCCAGGCAGTCCGCCACCCGTCATCGGGTTCTTGCGCTGGACACTCTCACGGGCCTTGCGGGCTGCGATACGGGCCGTGGCGGCGAGCACCACCTTGTCGCACACCATTTTGGCCTCCTTGGGATGCTCCTCCAGATAGTTAGCCAACGCCTCACCTACGGCCTGCTGGACGGCACCAGCGACCTCCGAGTTGCCGAGTTTCGTCTTGGTCTGTCCCTCGAACTGCGGCTCGGCCACCTTAATACTAATCACTGCTGTAAGGCCCTCACGGAAGTCTTCGGGTGCAATCTCGATCTTGGCCTTCTCGATCTGCTTGGAGATCTGCGGATCGTTGTCGGCATATTTCTTCAAGGTACGCGTGAGGGCCGCACGGAAACCAGCCAGGTGGGTACCGCCCTCAATCGTATTGATATTGTTCACATAAGAGTGGATGTTCTCCGAATAGTCGGTATTATACATCACGGCCACCTCGATGGGCGTGCCCTGCTTCTCGGTCTTCAGATAGATGACATCGTCGAAGAGATGGGTGCGGTGGCGATCGACGTAGCGCACGAACTCCTTCAGACCGTCCTTGGCGTGGAACACCTCTGGCTCACGCAGTTTGCCTTCCTCATCCGGACGGAGGTCTGTCAGCGTGATGGTGATGCCTGCATTCAGATAAGCCAACTCGCGCATACGGCGGGCGATGATATCATATTTATATTCGGTGGTGGTGAAGATGGTGCCGTCGGGCCAGAACTGCTGGCGGGTACCTGTCTTGTCGGTATCACCCACGATCTTCACGTCGTAGAGGGGCTTACCCTTCTCGTACTCCTGCTGGTAGATATGACCATTGCGGAACACCTGAGACAGCATGTGGGTCGAAAGGGCATTCACACAACTGACACCCACGCCATGCAGACCGCCAGAGACCTTATACGACCCCTTGTCGAACTTACCACCAGCGTGGAGCACGGTCATCACGACCTCGAGAGCCGACTTGTGCATCTTCTCGTGCTCGTCGACGGGGATACCGCGACCGTTATCCTGCACGGTGATGGAGTTATCCTCGTTGATGGTCACCTCGATATGGGTACAGTAGCCGGCCATCGCCTCGTCGATAGAGTTGTCGACGGTCTCGTTGACCAGATGATGGAGTCCTTTCTCGCTGATGTCGCCGATATACATGGCTGGGCGCTTACGGACGGCCTCAAGACCCTCAAGCACCTGAATGTTACTCGCGGAATAATTCTCTTCTTGAATCAGTTGTTCTTCTGTCATCACTTATATTTACGATTTACTATTTTGCGTTTTACTATTTTGCGTGCAAAGGTACTAAAAAAAAGTCAGATAAACATAGTTTATCTGCTAAAAAAACACAAAAAGAAGCCGCAACCCTTTCGGATTGCGGCTTCTTTTCGTTTACGGTTTACAGTTTACGGTTTACAGATGATATGACTGTTGGCGGAACGGCTTGCAGTGTAATCAACTGTAAACTGTCAACCGTCAACTGTAAACAAATCTAAAGCTTATTGATGTGCTGTGCGAGGCTCGACTTCAGGTTGGCTGCCTTGTTCTTGTGGATGATGTTCGTCTTGGCGAGTTTGTCAAGCATCTTCTGCACTTTCGGATACAGGGCCACTGCCTCTTCCTTGTCAGTCATAGCGCGCAGTTTGCGCACAGCGTTACGCATCGTCTTTGCGTAGTAGTGATTGTGAAGCGCCTTCTTCTTGTCCTGGCGGATTCTCTTCACTGATGATTTGTGGTTTGCCATTTTTTTGTTGAGTGTTTAATGTTAATAATGAATTAAAGCCTGTGGGTCTTGCGTCAACTGTAAACCGTAAACTGTAAACTGTAAACCGTAAACAGAAAAACCGCCCTGGGCAACCCTTGCGGGTCTCCGCCACCTTATCCCGGCAAGCCGGTAGCACTTGGCTGTGCAGATGGCAGATTTAACGTAGTCCCTAGGAGAGTCGAACTCCTCTTTAGAGAATGAAAATCTCTCGTCCTAACCGATAGACGAAGGGACCCTTGCCTTTTTTTGCGGGTGCAAAGGTACAAAATTAAAGTGAAGAGTGAAGAGTGAAGAGTGAAGAATCTGACATTATTTAAGTATTATTAACTAAACCAAACCCGTTTCCTCTCGCTCCGGGCTCCACTTCTCACTTTTTATTCGTACCTTTGCAGCCGTATGCTGACAAAGACTCAGGCCATCGTACTCCACGCCCTCAAGTATGGCGAGACGAGAATGATCGTGGACATGTTCACCAAAGCGCACGGACGACTGTCGTTCATGGTGAGCATCCCCAAGTCGCCCCGTGCCAAAGTGAAGAAACAGCTCTTCCAGCCCCTGACACTATTGGAGGCCGAGACCGACGTGCGGCCCACGGCACAGCTGCAGAAACTGAAGGACCTGCGACTCGCCCACCCCTTCGTGTCGCTACCCTTCCACCCCCACAAGCTCGCCATCTCGCTCTTCGTCGCCGAGTTCCTCTATTTCGCCCTGCGCTCCGAGCAGCGCAACGAGCCGCTCTTCGACTACATCTACAGCAGCATCCAGTGGCTCGACAGCCAGACAGACCGCTTCGCCAACTTCCACCTCGTGTTCCTCATGCGGCTGAGCCGTTTCCTCGGCTTCTACCCCAACCTCGACGACTACCAGGCGGGCGACTACTTCGACCTGCGCGAGAGTGTCTTCTGCACCACGCCCCCACCCCACCACGACTTCCTGCAGCCCGACGAGGCCGCCAAGCTGCAGCTCATGATGCGCATGGACTACCCCACGATGCACCTCTTCCGCCTCTCCCACCACGAGCGTAACCGCCTGCTCGAGGTGGCCGTCACCTACTACCGCCTCCACCTGCCCAGTTTCCCCGAACTCAAGTCGCTCTCCGTGCTCCAGCAGCTCTTCTGACAGGTTTCCGGAAAAACAATTGCATGTTTTTGCAAGGGGTCTTTCGGATGGCGGCGCAAAACCCGTCGGCCAGCAGTACTAAGTACAACACTAATCCTTAACCCTTTTCATCATCTGCCGACGGGCCTTACTCAAAGAGAGAGCTGTAAGGAATCGTTATGTTCAGCGCACTATCCGCTTCTTGCCGTTCTGGATATAGACGCCTTTGGCAGGAGTGGCAGAGAGGCGGCGGCCTTGAAGGTCGAAGATGGCACCGCCGCTATTGGGGGTGTTTGACTTGATGCCCTGAATAGATGTAGCAGACTGGTATATCACCTCACCATTCACCTCACAGGCCACGAGGCTATTGTAATTGCCTGGAAGCGGCAGCATACCGAAGAAATCCATCGTTGCGCCTACCCCTTCTATCCACGACAAGTTCCCTATGACAAACGGCTCGTCGTCCTCATCTGGCTGCTGTGCCTGAAAATCATAGCGGTTGACGCTCTTGCCATTTACCTCAACAGCGCTGATAGCCTGGGTTACCAACTCGATAGCATTCATGTGAAACACATCGCCCACCTCACAACCAAAGTCGTACAGAAGTGCTGGCTCTTCAATCGATGATTCTTCTTTATAAGGGAAGAAACAATACACCTTCTTGTTTTCCTCAAAGAGTGCGCCCTCATACTGGCGTTCACCGTCACCGTACCTATTCTCAGAATACATCTTCAGACAATCCTTACCTGCTACCACTGTATCACCCTCAAGCGTGTAGTGGTAGTCATACACATACTTATAGGTGTCATGATGGTAAGTCCACTTCTTTCCTTGTTCCACCAGAGGGCGATAACCGTCCTGTGCAAAAGACGCCAAAGGCATCATAGCCAACATAAGTAAAAACTGTTTCATAAGCGTTACAATTTTAGTTTGACATTCTATCTATATAAACCGCGGAATGAGTGAAGTACTGCAAAAGTTCGCGATTATTTATCTATTATTAACATCCCATCTCTTCTCTGCTCGCTTTGTCTCTGCATTCTTCATGTCACGATAAGCACGGCGGATGGCCTTTCCTCCGAAAGAGTAGGATACGGTCAGGCCGATGCTGTGTGAATGATGATTCACATGGTCGCACTCTGTCCGTCTTTCATAATACGACTCAGCATCTGTCACATGCTGACGGAAGGGATCGTCTGCTACCAATGATAGTTTCAGGCGGTCGCTGAGCATTGAATAGCGCAGGGCGAAACAGAAACGACTGTAACTGTCATATCTTCTAAGTCCCACGTATTGCTTTATCCATTGGTTATAATGGGCACTGAACATCAGTGTACGCTGACGGTTCAGGAACAAGTCTGCAGAAAGTCTGAATCTGCCTCCCCATCCGTAGATATCCGGTCTTGAATCATCGGACGGTAGCCATGCGTTATAGTAATTAATATCGGATTCTGCCTGGACATTCAGTTGACTGACAGGTCGCACCTGGTAACTGAGACTGATACCTGTACGGTCAGAACTGAAACAGTTTTCAGGAAATACAGTTCTTGTATAATTGCCATGTCCAGAGAAAAGGAGGATGGAGTTCCATTCCACCTGATCGCTGCCATGGTGGAAATAGGCTACTACGCTGAGTCCTTTTCTATGGTGATAGCCCAGTTCGATATTGCTGGTATAACTTGGCATCAGGAACGGTGATCCGGAAGAACAATCCATAGGAGATGTAAAGGTGCGCGATGGGTTCAAATCGTAGAAGTTTGGGTGTTGAATACTCATTCCCCACTGTATCCCCCACTGATGTCCCATGGTTGTTTGATAATTCAAACTGACAGATGGCAACAGACGGTCAGTTGACTGATGGAGACCATCATCTTGTTGAAAAGGGACACCTAATTCAAAAACCCTTAACTCCGGGAGGTATTCTGCGAGAATATCAAAACTCCCGTCTTCACGATCAAATTTGGTGTGTTCATATCTTAGGCCAGCCTTTGCCGTAAAGCCTTCCCACTGTTTCATCGCAGAGAGATAGGCAGACGTTGTTCTTTCTTTGTGCAGATTAGAACCCATTCGAGGTTTGTCATGATCAGATGTTGGAAGGAAGCCACCATCTTCAAAGATCATCCCGTCAGGAGTATATTCACACATGATATCTGTTATCTGCAACATATCGGACGATTCGTTATCTATCATTGTATATCCCACACCAGCATCCACTTGGACAGGCTTAAAGGGAAGCGACAGGTCAAGTTTCAACGAATGGATTTTATATTTCAGACTGCTCTCGCTCAACATGGACTCTATCTCCTGAAAGGATTTCCCGATAGACAAGTCCTTTGACTCGCCACTAAGTTTTGAGATGTAGTCGTCTACCTTATAATAATAGTTATAGGTCAGGCTCAGCAGTTTACCTTTGTCGTCCATCTTCCAATCGCTATAGGCGGTGAGGCTCATCGAGTAATTACCGTTGTGGCGCTGTGTTGTGCGGGAATGGATCTCGTAGGTGTCGAATGACAGCATGTTATCGATAGTGGTGGATGGCCGCTGGGTCTGATAGGAGACGAATGTACCTAACTCCAGACGGTTATGAGGCTGATAGCGCAGTATGGCGTTCGTCCTCAAATCCTTATTCAGCGTCTCTGTCCTGCTGGCAGGTATCCTGATGTAGGAATCCACGAACTTCAACATCCTGTCGCTGGCAGTAGTCTCCCTTCCACCATCTGCGCCTATGGAGATGTCGACCTTCTTTGAAGCATAACTCAGGGTTCCCCCAAGACGACCGCTCCAATCTTCGCTTGTTACTAACTGCCCATTCAGGTCTCCCCTCCAGCCATTAGACTTGCCTCGCTTCGTGACAATATTGATATAGCCGTTGCCTGCATCAGTCTGGTATCTGCCAGAAGGGGTAGAGACAACCTCGATACGCTCAATGTTCTCAGATGGCATGGTCCACAGTCTCTGTCTGATCGTCTCATCATCAGGCAGCATCCTGCCATTGAGCATAAATACGGCCTGTCCCTTTCCAAGGATGCTGGCATGACTACCAGCCATTGTGACCATAGGCACACGGCCCATCAGTTCAATAGCATTCTGGCCTTTGGCAAAGGGGTCGTTGGCCACAATGTATTGCAGCCGCCCCACCTCATGACGGATAATCGGGGCCAGGCCGCTGACAGTAACATCATTCAGATGGTAATCCCTTGTCTGCATACGGATGGTACCGACTTGAGCCACTGGCATGATGCGCTCCATGGTCTTGAAGCCAATGCTACTGATACGAGCCCTGACCCGTTCTGCCGCACAAGGGATGACGAAGTCCCCAGCCTCATTGCTGACACCTCCGCCGATCATGGTGGAGTCAGCAGGATGATAGAGTACGATATTGGCAAAAGACACAGGACGTCCCTGTTCGTCGATAAGTTTTCCTATCAGACGATGGTCGGACTTCTGAATACATTCCACGAAGATTCTGTTACCCCTGTAAGTAATCGTCATCGGGTAGAAACCAATGACAGCACGGATAGCATCGTCAAGAGACAATCGCTTAAAACTGCAAGTGACAGTAAAATCTTCCAGTTCGTCGTAGATGAAATAGATCGTCTGACTGTTACTGGCATTATTCAGGTCTTCAAGTACCTTCGACAGCGACTCTTTATGGTAACTGCGAGTAATTCTGGACTTGGCGCTCATGGTGGTGGCAACAAGACAGAGCAACAGGATGGTAATAATCTGTTTCATGGTTTATTCGACAAATAGTTGACTGTCTTTAACCGTGACATGGATGCGGTTGAACTGATTAAACGTCTCGATGATTTCCTCTAACGGCATTTGTTTGTCCCAGGTAAAAAAGAGACGGGTGTGCTGGACCTCTTCGCTTTTATATATTACCTTATAATTATAATAGGTGGCTATTTCGCCGAGTATCGCCTTCAGTTCTGCATTCTCATAAACGACAGGCTTCAGCATGGTACTGTCATTCTCTGAGAGTTGTGTATTTGAGATGGTTGGCTGTACTGTTTCAGACTGAGATTGCCTGGCTCGTGATGTAGACTTCACAAGTTGTACTGCAGCAAAGGCAATGCCTGAGAGCATCAGCACTCCAATGAATATGGCAGCCGTCTGCAGCCATCGGCGACTCCGACGACTGGTGCTGTTGACGGGTGAATGGCGTGGACGAAGCAGGGCTGTAACATGCGCCATCTCATCGTAATACCGCTTACATTCGTCGCACTCGGCCATGTGGCGTTCGCATTCGGATATGACCTGTGGATCAGTCTCTCTGTCAAAGAGATCGACCACTATGCTCTTGAATTCCATACAATCCATTGTTAATGACTTTTAAGGGTTATACTTACGTTACGGAAGAACGTACTTCCCGTCTGATCTTATCTATTCCATATTGAAATCGCGACTTGACCGTCGTGAGTGGCAGGTCAAGTATCTCTGCTATCTCACGGAAACTCTTGTCGCCATAGAACCTCAGTCGGATTACCTCTCCCTGCTCTTCCGGGATCTTGGCCAACAGTCGGCTGATGCGGCAGAACTCTTGTTCAAAGTCTTCTTGGACAGAGTCTGATATTTCAGCCTGGCCGTCGAGTGTGACGAAACTTACATGTCCCAACTTTCTCTGGCGACTGATGCAGAGATTCGCCAGTGACCGGTAGAGGTAGGACGTGAGGTTTTGAATGTCGTGGCTACTCTCTCGCAGTCGTTGGTGCAGGCGGATAAACACATCCTGTACAGCATCTTCAGCATCGTCTCTGTTGCCCAGCCGATAGCAGGCATATTGCAGAAGCCTGAGACGTTCAGCCTCCATCAACTGATCTAATTCCTGATTCTTTTTTCTGATACTCAACAGTCTCATGGAAGGTGCCTTTTTACTTTTATGACGCAAAAATAAGGAAAAAGACGTAAATAGGAGAAAGAAAATACAAAAATGTACAAAGAGCCACCCATTGCTGAGTGGCTCTTTATGATGGATGGGCTTGGTTCTACGTCAGAACTTGATAACACCCTGTACGGGCTCTGAGGGCTCTATGGGGGCGGAGTCGGTGTGATCGGCGTAGTTGCCGCCAGCCTGAGAGTTGATGCTGTCGAGGATCTCACGGGTTCGCTTATAGGTCGGCGTCTGCTCTACGGCAGAGATGACATCATCGTTGTCGAGGTCTTCGGGACGGAACAGATAGATGTTCGGACGACGCTTATAGCGCTTCGTGGCACCCTCGCCGCCATAATAACGGTTACGACGGTCCTGACGCTCAGCGGCCTTCTCCTGCTCGGCAGCGATGCGGTTGATGTCTTCCTGACTCTGTTTCTTCAAGTGACCGTTCATACCGTCGATGCTCTCGATACCGAAGCCGGTAGCGAGGATGGTGACCTTCACCTTCTTGCCCAGTTCGAGGTCGGTGGCAAGACCCCACTTGATCTCGAAGTCGTTGCCGAACTTGGCCATGAAGTCGTTCACGTCGTTCATCTCCTCCATCATCAGCGACTGCTGGCCGTCCTTCGAACCTGCGAAAGAGATGGAGAGCAGGATCTTCTTGGCGTTGAAGACATCGTTATCGTTGAGCAACGGAGAGTTCAAGGCGTCTTCAATGGCTTTCTTCACACGGCCCTCGCCCTCGCCATAGCCTGTAGACATAATCGCCACACCGCCGTCCTTGAGAACTGTCTTCACATCGTTGAAGTCAAGGTTGATGAGTCCGTGTACGGTGATGATCTCCGCGATGCTCTTAGCAGCCACGGAGAGCGTATCATCGGCCTTGCCGAAGGCATCGAGCACGGAGAGTTCGGGATAAATGGCACGCAGGCGCTCGTTGTTGATCACCAACAGGGCATCGACATGCTTCTGCATCTCCTCCACACCGTCGAGGGCCTGGTCGATCTTACGGTCACCCTCAAAGCGGAAGGGGATAGTGACGATACCTACGGTAAGAATGCCCAGTTCTTTCGAGACACGGGCAATGACGGGAGCAGCACCAGTGCCAGTGCCACCACCCATACCTGCGGTGATGAAAGCCATACGTGTGCCGTCGGAGAGCATGCTGCGGATGTCCTCGATGCTCTCCTCGGCGGCCAGACGGGCCTTTTCGGGCTTATTGCCTGCGCCGAGACCTTCCTTACCTAACTGCAGATGAACAGGCACAGGCGAGTCGTTGAGTGCCTGATTATCTGTGTTGCAGAGTACGAACGTGACATCATGGATGCCCTCACGATACATGTGGTTGACGGCATTGCCACCACCGCCACCGACACCAATCACCTTGATGATACTGTGATCCTGCTCGGGTGCTCCGAAATCCAGAATCTGAATATTATTATCTCCCATTTGCTAATTTTTTTATTCTTCCTCAATCATTGACTTGCCGAACTTCTTGATGCCCTTGATGGCCTTATTCCAGAAACTGTTCTCACGCTTCTCTGCTGCGATGCGTTCACGCTCTGCCTCTTCCTCCTCACGCTTGATGCGCTCTTCTTCCTCCTGCTGACGGCGCTTCTCCTCGTCGGCAGCCTTCTTCTCGCTCTCAGTACGGATGACCCCCTGAGGAATCTCGCTGGCCTGACGAGGCTGGCGGGAATCAGCAGCGGGAGCAGAGGGTTCCTTTTTCGTGCTGAAGAGGTCGCCATTGGGGTCGACGCCATCACCGGCACAGTTGATATCTCCCTTCACCAGCAGTCCAAGCACTGTATTCATCATGCCGTTATGAGACTTGATGTCCTCGTTGTTGGAGAGGATGGTCTGGGTGACGAACTTCGCAACACGGATCTTCTCGACATGAGTATGATTCGTGAATGCCTGCTCGATATTCTTCATGTTCGAACCGCCACCAGTGAGAATGATACCACCCAACAGTTTATCATAGTACTCAGAAGGCACCTGGAACCATACATTCTCTACGATTTCCTCCAGGCGGCCCTCGACAATCTCGATAAACTTACGACTCTCTATCTGACGCTCAGTGTCGATGGAGTACTTCAGGTCGTTATCGATGTCATTGTTGTCGGTAAAGGCCGAGGCATATTTCAGTTTCATGCGCTCAGCATCGCTCTCCTCCATCTGCAGGGTGGCAATATCCTTGGTGATGTTATTACCTCCGAGGGGGATGACGGCGAGATGGCGCAGGATGTTCTTCGAATAGACGGATACAGTGGTCGTATCAGCGCCCAGGTCGACAAGCACACAGCCAGAGCGCTTCTCAGCCTCAGTGAGCACGCTGTCGGCGAGTGCCAGTGGGGCGAGATACATCTCTGCCACACGGATACCGGCGGTCTCGAAGCACTTGTTCAGGTTCCTGTAGAAAGCCTTCCGCTCGAGGATATTCAGGAAATTGCCTTCGAGACGTGTGGCCTGGATGCCTACAGGGTCGAGTTGCAGTTGCGAGCCCACCTTGTATTCCTGCACGGCTGCGTCGAGAATCTCCTGATCCTGATAGGTCATGCTACGATTGGCATCCATCAGTTCGATGACCATATCTTGTGTGACAATGGTCTCACTGGGCAGATCTTTGGTGATGATGTTACGGACACTACGGATAGACTGTCCGCCGACACCGACGTACACCTGAGTAATTTCAGTCTTGAGTTGGTTTTCCAGCTTCTTGATAATGCTGGTAAGGCATTGGGCGGTCTTGTCGATGTTGTAGACCACACCCTTTCTGATGAAAGAGGACGAACTCTCCTTCACAACGGCCAATACATTGATGCTGCCGTCGAGGTTCTTCTGTCCAGCGATACCGGTCATCTTGGATGATCCGAGTTCGATTGCTACGATAAATTCCTTTGCTGCCACCATATATATATACTTTGAACTTTGAACTTTAAACTTTGAACTTTATGATTACTTTTCCTTTTTTTACTTTTTTACTTTCTTGCAGATAATCTGATTGTCGAATTCGACATTGATGTATGAGTATTTGTTCCATCCTGCCTTGTTCAGACCATAGAGATAGAACTTGCGCATACGCTCCAGTTTCTTGTCTACACCATTGGGCGAACCAATATAGATAATGTGGTCGCCAACCCGCGGCACCAGTTCCACCGTCAGGTCGGGCAGCACATTGATCTGCACGACCTGGTTCTGCCAGAACTTGTCCTGCATGATGAAATTAGCCACGCGGCTCAGATGCGACTGAGCATACTTCCGGCTGATATGCCCCGTAGCGACAATGAGGTCGTTGACATAACGGTTCTCTGGCATCACATTGGCGTGGGAGTCGATGTAGTAGTTCTCGCCGTTATCGGCCATCACCTTAACAACAGGCACCCGCTGCCGAACCTGGATGCAGACATGACCACTCTGCGTCTTGTAACACTCAGCCCTCTCGACAAACGGACTTTTCTGGAGGGTTTCTTCTATCTGTCGGGCATTGATGTCCTGCATGGGCAGCGAGAGAGGATAGACCTTCTCCTGCCTCAACATCTTGCTGATTTCATCGGCCGTCAGGAAACCATCCACAATGTTCTGCTCTATATCCGTCTTCACCTCCGTACAGTGAGTGACAGCCGCATCCGGCTTATTGAAAGCCGTGACAGCCATCACCAGGTAGCCGGCAATGACAACGTCGCAGAGGACAATGAGAGACTTTTTCCAGTTGACAGTCATATAGTGATTTACGATTTACTGATCTATTTGTTTTTGCTCTTGAGGATTGTGGTGATTTGCGGGACCATATTGTCCAGGTCGCCAGCACCAAGGATGACGAGCACCTCAAACTCATGGGTCTTGACATAGTCGAGCACCTGGGCCTTTTGGATCATCTCTTTCTTAACACCCTCTTTCAGATTGTCATAGATGAGTTGTGAGGTCACACCCTCAATGGGCAACTCACGGGCCGGGTAGATCTCTGTAAGGACGACCTCATCTAACAGGCTCAGCGCCTCGGCAAAGTCTTTATAAAAGTCACGAGTACGAGTATACAGGTGGGGTTGGAAGATGGCCGTGATGTGCTTGTCTTTATACAACTCACGAATGCTCTTGGCACTCTGGTAGATTTCCTTCGGGTGATGAGCATAGTCGCTCAGGAATACCAGGTTCCCTGTCTTGATCTTAAAGTCGAAACGACGGTCCACACCACCATAGGTCTTCATGCCATAGCGCAACTCTTCGGCCGTACAACCATTCAACTGTGCCATAGCCATCGCAGCGATGCCATTCTCAATATTGATGGGAATAGGCTGTCCAAGTTCCACATCCTTCACACTCTCAATGGGCGAGATAAAGTCGAAGGTAATACCGCCATTGACGACACGGACATTCTCTGCGTGGAAGTCGCCCTCGCTAAGGCTGTAATCATAGCGTCTCACCCCGTCCTGCAGGTTCTCCTTCATCTCCAGTCCACGATGGATGATCAGCGCACCACCTGGCTGGATCAGTTCCGAATAGTGACGGAAACTCTCAAGATAGGCCTCCTTAGTACCATAAATATCAAGATGATCAGGATCGGTGGATGTGATGACACTCATCCAAGGACGCAGCCAATGGAACGAACGGTCGAACTCATCAGCCTCGATAACCACAAAGTCGGAATCGGACAGGATATAGTTGGTACCATAGTTCTTCGAGATGCCGCCCAGGAAGGCGTTGCAGTCAAGATGACTCTGGTGCATGATATGGGCACACATCGTAGAGGTGGTTGTCTTTCCATGAGTGCCAGCCACACAGAGTCCTTTGTGAGACTGTGTGAGGAAGCCAAGTACCTGAGCCCGCTTCTGGATCTCGAAGCCGTTCTCACGGAAGAAACAGAGTTCCCGATGACTCTCTGGGATAGCAGGGGTATAAATAACGAGACAACTCTCACATCGTTTACAGGCAAAGGGTATCTCGTCTACATTCTCCTCATAATGAATCAGCATACCTTCCTTCTCCAGATGGCGCGTTAAGTCGGAGGGGGTCTTGTCGTAGCCCGCCACGACGAGTCCCTTCTTCAGGAAATAGCGGGCGATGGCACTCATGCCAATGCCGCCAGCACCAATGAAGTAGACCGCTTTAATATCTTTAATCATATTTACAATTTTGCTAATTTGATGACCTCTTTGGCGATGATCTCTGCAGAGTCGGGCAACGCAAGTTTCTTCACGTTCTCACTCAGAGTCTTCAGTCGCTTTTCATCCGCCACGGTTCTGATGGCCAATTCAAGCAGGACATCAGGGGCCTCAGCATCTTTCACATAGAGGGCAGCCTCCTTATGAACCAAGGCCATGGCGTTCTTCGTCTGATGGTCTTCTGCCACATTCGGACTGGGCACGAGGATCACAGGTTTGCCGATGAGACAGAATTCGGAAATGCTACTAGCCCCAGCACGGCTGATGACAAGGTCGGCAGCGCGATAGGCACTACCCATGTCGGCAATGAAGTCCGTCACTTTCAGGTTAGGGATGTTCTCCCCCTTCAACCGTTCGGCAATCTCGGCACTGTAATATTTGCCCGTCTGCCAGAAGAACTGGATGTCGTTCGCCTTAACAAGGTCAAGATGTCGGAGTACACTCTCGTTGATGGTACGTGCGCCAAGGCTTCCGCCCACCAGAAGAACAATCTTCTTATCAGGATCAAATCCGAGGTTACGGGCAGCCTCTTCACGGGATAGTTTCGTGTCAAGCAGTGACTGGCGCACAGGATTACCTGTCAGGATGATTCTGTCGGCAGGGAAGAAACGCTCCATACCTTCATAGGCTACGCATATCTTTGAAGCCTTGGCAGCCAACTGCTTGTTGGCCAAGCCCGCATAACTGTTCTGCTCCTGAATGAGCGTCGGGATACCTAAACTATTCGCAGCGCCAAGGGCAGCACTGCTGGCATAGCCACCCACGCCTACAGCCACATCTGGCTTAAAATCACGCAAGATCTTCTTGGCGAGCCACTTACTCTTCAGATAGTCAATCGCTACACCTATGTTGGCTGGTTTCCACAAAGGCCGGAAGAACCCCCGTATAGGCAGGCCTTCAATCTCATAGCCTGCTGCCGGAACACGCTGCATCTCCATACGGCCCTGGGCACCGATGAACAGGATGGTCGCATCGGGACACAAGTCCTTGATGGCATTGGCAATAGACACGGCTGGGAATATATGGCCGCCAGTACCGCCTCCACTGATGATGACTCTTAATGCTTTGCTCATACCTTATTTATATATTGCGTGCAAAATTACAAATTATATTTCTTTTAGCGTCATTTTATCGCTCTTTTTTTTCGCAGAACGGCTTACACTTAATATGGCTCCGATATAAGCGCAGTTGATGATGGTAGAAGTGCCACCTCTGGAGATGAGTGGCAGCGGTTGTCCCGTCACAGGGGCAATACCCACAGCCACCATCATATTGAACGAAGCCTGGATGACAAGCATCAGTGCCAGTCCGAGCACGAGGAAGGCCGGAAAGTTGTTGTCGCAGCGGCTGGCAATACGGGCTGCGCGGAAGAGCAGCACGATATATAGCAGCACGACGAAACCGGCTCCGATGATACCCAGTTCCTCGATGATGATCACGAAGATGAAATCACTAAAGGCTTGTGGCAGGAAGTCGCGCTCGATAGACTTCCCAGGTCCTTTGCCAATGATGTTGCTATTGACAATCGCAATGTTGGCATGTGCTACCTGTGCATCCTTGTCAAGGTCATAGTCTTGCGGAGCAACGTATTTTGAATTGAGTTTCTTATCAATGCGATTCTTCCATGTGGCAAAACGATGGAGAAGTGAACTGCCCTTCTTCGTACTCTTCTCCGTTTTACCATTAGCGATGGTCTCTGTCTGCGTCTCCGCAGGATCACTATTCTCCATGGTTCCAGCAAAGAAGATCAGTCCAATGAAAAGAGCAATGACCAACACAGCACCTGCCATGAGTTTCCCCAACTGCACAAACGGCACACGTCCGATAAACATCATCAGGAATACAACCGCCATGATGAGGGCTGCTGTGGATAGATTCTCCAGTCCGATAAGAAAGATGAAGGGGATAACGACCCAGAGAATGAACTTGAAGGCCCGCTTATCGGCTCCATCCTCCCGTTGCAGGGCGCTGAGAATCTGCGCCGTCACAAGTACCATCGTACCCTTTGCGATCTCCGAGGGCTGGAACTGGAATCCGAAGAGGCTGATCCAACGTCCAGCGTCGTTGGTCCTCTCGCCAAAGAACAGTACCCACAGCAACATAATAGCCGACACAACGAGCAAGGCTGGCGTCATCAATTTAAAGAAGCGGCACGGTATGTTCAGGATAAAAATAGCCACCGCCACTCCCATAATAATCTTCCAAGAGTGACCGATAATTGGCGACAGGTAATTCTGGCTCTTATACGTCAGAGAACTCGAGGCGGAAAACACCTCGACTATACTGATAAGGCACAGGAAGAGCAACACCATCCAGATGACCTTATCACCTTTAAACAAATTACCTATCCTTAAATTCATCGAGAGATTGACTGATTTACAATTTAATGAATTACAATTTATAGATTTCTCACAAGTTCCTTAAACTGTTCTCCCCGATCCTCCATGTTCTTGAAGAGGTCGAAAGAAGCACAGCATGGGCTAAGCAACACTGTCTCACCAGGACTTGCCAACTCATAGCAGGCAGCCACGCAGTCCTTCATCGAGTGAGTGTCACGAACAGGAATACCCAGAGCGTCGAAATTATCGTGCAATTTCTGATTATCTGCACCGAGGTAAACGATTCCGGAGCACTTCTCTTTTACCAAAGGTATGATGGGAGCATAGTCATTGCCCTTGTCCTTGCCGCCAATAATGAGCACGACTTTTGTCTTCATCGCCTCTAAAGCATACCAGCAGGCATCGACATTGGTGGCCTTTGAGTCGTTGATATATTGTACGCCTCGCACCATGCAGACCTTCTCCAGACGATGTTCCACACCTGGGAAGTCGCTCAGGCTCTTGCGAATTTCCTCATTCTTGATGCCAGCCACCTTAGAGGCAACACCTGCGGCAAGTGAGTTATAGATATTATGCTTGCCTGTCAGGCTCAGACTCTCCTGTTCCATATTAAACGGCTCCGGCCTCTCAATCTTATATTGGCCCTCCTCGATATAACCTATGACACCCTTCTCTTTCAGTTCTGAGAACGGATACTGGATGGCCTTAATGTCATACTTCGTCAACTCCCGTTTGATAATCGGGTCGTCAGCCCAGTAGATAAAAGCATCCTGAGGTGTCTGGTTCTGGATGATACGCATCTTGGCATCTACATAATTCTGCATCTTGAAGTCGTAACGGTCCAGATGGTCTGGCGTGATATTGAGCAAGATGGCGATATTAGCACGGAAGTCGTACATATTATCCAATTGGAAAGAACTGAGTTCGATGATATAGTACTCATGCGGATCTTCTGCCACTTGCAGAGCCAACGAATTGCCGATATTACCTGCGAGGCCGGCATCATAACCCGCCTCCTTGAAAATATGGTAGATCAGTGACGTCGTCGTGGTCTTACCATTAGAGCCTGTGATACAGATCATCTTCGACTGTGTATAACGACCTGCGAACTCTATCTCACTGATGATATGGATGCCTTTCTCTTCAGCCTTCTTCACCATTGGCGCCGTCTCAGGGATACCCGGACTCTTGATAATCTCGTCAGCGTTCAGGATCTTCGCCTCCGTATGCTGGCCTTCCTCCCACTCGATATGGCGGTCGTCGAGCATCTTCTTGTATTTATCAGCAATCTTCGACATGTCCGATACGAACACGTCAAAGCCTTCTTTCTTCGCAAGCACGGCTGCTCCAGCACCGCTCTCTCCTGCTCCTAAAATCACAATCCTTTTCATTTCTTCAATCTTACAAAGTAATCATAATACTCTATTCTTAATTCTCAATTAACGCATCTTAAGCGTTATAATCGTCAGAGCCGCCAGGATAATAGACATAATCCAAAAGCGGATGGTGATCTTCGACTCATGGAAAGGACGATTAGGCCAGCCTTTTAAGATATAATGACTGGTGGCGTCGAGTTGTGAGTCGAGTTTACGGAAGTTATCATGGATGGGGGTTGCACGGAACACGCGGACTCGACGTCCCTTCTTCTTCTGAATCTTGAACCACTGCGTCTGGATGATCACACTCAGGCTCTCCATGAAGAAGATGCCGCATAGAATCGGCAGTAACAATTCCTTATGAATAATAATGGCACAAACACCGATGATGCCGCCGATAGTCAGCGAGCCAGTATCGCCCATGAACACCTGAGCGGGGAAGGCATTATACCAAAGGAAACCTACCATCGCACCTATAAAGGCACAAAGAAACACCACCAACTCCTCAGAGTGTGGGATATACATGATGTCGAAATACGAGGCATAACCAATATGCGAGGACACATAGGCCAAGATGCCCAAGGCTACACCGATGATGGCAGAATTGCCTGCACACATACCATCCATACCGTCGTTGAGGTTCGCACCGTTGGAGACGGCCGTCACCACAAGAATGGTCATGAGGACAAACAATACCCAACCTGCAGCCACCTTGTTCTTACCCAAGAAGCCCATGACATCGGAATAGTTCAGATTATGGTTCTTGATAAACGGAATCGTCGTATGCAGCGATTTCACGGCCTCTTTCTTATGCTTCACCACAATCTCCTGATTCTGCTCCTGCACGTTGATATTCTCCCTTACCACAGCGTCAGGACTCAGCCAGAGCGTCAGTCCTACGATGAAACCTATACTCACCTGTCCTACAATCTTGTATTTCCCTTTCAGGCCTTCCTTGTTACGACGGAAAATCTTGATATAGTCATCGAGGAATCCTAAGAAACCCAGCCAGACAGTCGTGACGACCATCAGGATGATATAGATGTTTCGGATACGGCACAGCAGCAGTACCGGCACCAAAATGCTAACAATGATGATGATGCCACCCATCGTCGGCACCCCCTTCTTCTCAACGCCAAAGGGGTCGATACTTGGATCACGCTCCGTCTCGAAGATCTTTCTGCGCTTCATCCACTTGATGAACCTCTCACCAAACCAAGCAGAGATGAGTAGCGCCAGAATCAGTGTCAGCAAGGCACGGAACGAGATATAGGACCACATATGTGAGCCAGGAATATTATACTGCTCTAAGAACCTGAAGAAATAGTAAAGCATATTTTATTTTCGATTTATTACCCAATTCTCTAATTCTCAAATTCTTGATAAAACTATTTCGTAATCCCAAAAATCTCGCGAACCACCTCCTTGTCATCGAAATGGTGCTTCACGCCTTTGATTTCCTGATAGTCCTCATGTCCTTTGCCGGCAATCAGGATGACATCGCCTTTTTCTGCCATCATACATGCGGTACGGATAGCCTCACGACGATCGATGATACTGATTACCTTTTTCATCTGACGTGCATCAAGGCCTGCCAGCATATCGTTAATAATATCCTGAGGCTCTTCGAAACGGGGATTGTCAGAAGTGATAATGACGCGGTCGCTCTGCTTCACAGCCTCCTGTGCCATCAGCGGACGCTTACCCTTGTCCCGGTTACCACCTGCGCCACAGACGGTAATAACCTTTCCTTTGCCGTCGAGAACCTCGTGGATGGCATTAAGCACATTCTCCAGAGCATCGGGAGTGTGGGCATAGTCAACAATAGCAGTATAACCCTCAGGAGAGCGAACCGGTTCCAAACGGCCACTAACACTCTTCAAAGTACTGAGAATGAGCAGGATATCATCTGGATTCTTACCTAACATCACAGCAGCACCATAGACAGCGAGCAGATTGCTCACATTGAATTTCCCTATGAACTGCACACCCACCTCCTTGCCGTTGATGTCGAGATACATGCCTTCAAAGTGACACTCGATGAGTTTCGCCTTGAAGTCAGCCATACTACGGGTGGAGTAGGTCTTGACCTCTGCCTGACAGTTCTGTACCATAAACAGTCCGTTCTTGTCGTCAGCATTGGTGATGGCGAAAGCATCCTTTCCGAGTCCGTCGAAGAAAGCCTTCTTTGCATCGCGATAGTTCTCGAAAGTCTTATGATAATCCAGGTGGTCGCGCGTCAGGTTGGTGAAGATGCCGCCTGCAAAATGCAAGCCACCGATACGTTTCTGAGCAATAGCATGGCTGCTGCACTCCATAAAGGCATACTCACAACCGGCATCGACCATCCGAGCCAGAAGCCTGTTCAGTTCTATAGGGTCTGGTGTGGTGTGGTCGGCGGCAACAGCCTCGTCCTCGATATAGTTGCAGACTGTGGAGAGAAGGCCGCACTTATGACCGAACTTGCGAAACATATTATATAATAAGGTGGCAATAGTGGTCTTACCGTTAGTTCCTGTGACACCCACCAGTTTTAACTTGTCCGACGGATTACCAAAGAACTGTGTAGCCACCTCGCCGACACAGTCTTCTGTCGACTCTACTGCAATATAAGTGACACCAGGTTCCCGTTTGTTAGGGAAGTATTCACATAATACTGCCACAGCACCTTGCTCAATGGCCTTCGGGATAAACTTATGACCATCAGTCTGAGTGCCAGGAATGGCCACAAAAAGATGCCCAGCCTCAACACGACGGGAGTCGATGTTCACGCCTGTAATCTCGATGTCTGCATCACCGAGCAGATTGAGCACTTCTACATTCTTCAGCAGTTCGTTCAGTTTCATATCTTTTTATTTTTTCACCTTAATCATTTTTTACCTTTTCACTTCTTCTACCGTTCCATCACCAACTCACACATCATTCCTTGTTTGACGGCTGTACCAGCAAAGATACTCTGCGACTTCACCTTACCACGGCCTCTCACACGGGCTTTGACACCACGGCTCTCTAACTGATATACAGCATCACGGGCACCCATGCCGACAACATTTGGTATAATATCAAGAGAGGTCTTTGGAGCATTGGTACGCTGACCTTTCAAGCCAAGACTACTCATCACATAACCAGCAGCCTCCGTGTCACCAGTTTTAACATCCGGGGTGAAACTGGACTTTTCATCTCGTGCATCGTCAACACTGAGTTTCAAGTGCTGCGCCATCACTCCTTCGGAGATACGATGGAACACAACACCACTCATACCACCACCTGAGGCGGGAAGGCCAGACTTCTTCAAACAGACGATACAGGTGTAACGAGGATTGTCTGCAGGGAAATAGCCAGCAAAACTCAACCAGTAACGGGTGGTACCTGAATGATAACTTCCATATTGGTCTGCCACCTGCGCCGTGCCCGTCTTTCCGGCCACCTTGAAGGACCTCGAACCAGCCTTACGGCCTAAACCCTGACTCACCACATGCTCCAGAATCGTCTGCATGGTCTTGATGGTCTGTGGCTTGGCGATACGTTCCTTCAGCACCTCTGGCTCAAACTCCCTGATCACCTGTCCGTCTTTCACAAGTTGTTTCACGAAGCGAGGCTTCATCATCTTACCATTGTTGGCTATGGCGTTATAGAAACTGACGGTATTGATGGGTGCTATCTGCGTCTCATAACCAATACTCATCCAAGGCAATGTGGTCTTACTCCAATACTTAGCCCTGTCGGTCGTCTTCGTGTCTGGCATACGGATATAAGGCGGCTGATAACCTACGAGGGGAATCTTCAGGTCTTCGTGGATACCTACCCGGTACAGACCTTGGACATATTTCGTCGGATTACTGCCATAGAACTTATCGATCACGTAACTGACACCAATATTCGAACTGACCTCCAAGGCACGGGCTACATTGATGTCCTGATACCCACCACGGCGCCAATTGTGATCTTTCATCGGACGCCCGTGCATCTCCATCACACCACTGCCCGTATGGATAACATAACTGGTATCAACCACCCCATCGTCGAGAGCCACGAGGAAGGAGGCGACCTTAAACACCGATCCTGGCTCGCAACGGAAACTGATAGCCCGGTTCACCATTTCGTGATACCCTCCGTCACTACCCCTTTCCATATTGACGATGGCTTTAATATCGCCCGTCTTTACTTCCATCAGGATAGCGACGCCCATCTCACCATTAATCTCTTTCAATTCATCAATGACGGCATGCTCAGCCAAATCCTGCATACCCACATCGATGGTAGTCACGACATCGGCACCATCGATAGGGTTCAAGACGGGAATATCCATATACTTGTTCAGCACCTTCCTACGGTGCATCATACCATTGGTTCCACGGAGGATAGAGTCAAACGAGAGTTCGAGACCATACTTTGCACTGTCTTTCGCACCAAACATATCGCCAATGGTGCGCTGAGCCAATGAACCAAAGGGACGACGACGGGAGTTGAACTCCTCCCAATGGAAACCACTCCGATAGATCGGCATGTTGAAGAAGGGAAGCGTCCGCACCTCACAAAACGTATTATAATCGATACGTCGCGGCCATATGGCCCAGTGGCGGGCCCCGACCTTACCATTCTTCATCACCTTATGACGCCCTTCCTCTAGATTGCTCTTAAACTCGGCGACTGTCCGTGATGGGAATATCTGGTTTAATTCAAAGCAGATACTGTCAATCTTCTCTGTCCACAGAGAATCACGTTTCCTTACCCATGTCGTATCGTCGGAGCCCGCCTGGAAGTCCATGTATATCTTGTACTCTGGGATGCTGCTGGCCATCAGTTGCCCGTCACAACTGAGGATATTTCCACGTCCAGGCTTTACGCTGACACTATCACGCTTCAACCTTGATGCCACCTCCGTCCAATACTGTTTCTTCGCCGTCATGATATAGAGGGCCTTGCCTATGACGGCAAGCCCAATCAATGTCAGGACTACTGCGATAGCGAAGTAGCGAGGCATTACTTTATCATTCCTGAACTTATTCATCTATATATATTATATAAGGTGGTTGGTCTGCGACGTGCAACAGACTGTCCTTATTCTGTTTCAATGCTTCAAGCACATGACTCTCTCGACATCTCTCCGTCAGTGTGCTGGAACACGAGAGTGCCTTGTATTTGGCGTCGAGTACCTCTTTCTCCAACTTGTCAATAGCAATGAGATCTTGCTGGCACTGGTATCTGAAAGCCACATAGACAACGGTAAAGACCACCATCAGCATAAAAAGCCATATCTGACGGCGCACCATATCAGCCGTCAGGAAGTCGCCGCCAAGAATCGTACGGAGTGTCAAGGTCGGGGTCAACTTAGGATCCTCCTCCTTAGCCTGCTCCTTGATTTTCTGAATGGTCTTACGGGCCTGCTCCTTCATCTCTGCAGCCTCGTCCCTCAGGTCGGCATCTTCCTTGGACACCTGCTCCTCCACGACGGCAGGCTCCTCCACAACAGCCTCCTGCAACTCCAGTTCTATTTCTTTCTTCTTACTCATCTTTCTTCTTTACTCACTCTTTCAGCAATTCTAAGTTTGGCACTTCTGCTTCTAGGATTACTCTGCTGTTCCTCTTCACTCGGCACAATCACCTTTCCTCCTATCTGACGGAAAGGCGACTCAATACGCCCGAAGAAGTCCTGCACCACCTTTCCTTCTACATTGCCAGCCTTCATCATATTCTTCACCAGTCGATCCTCCAACGAGTGATAGGTAATCACTGAAAGCCTGCCACCCGTGCGGATCAGGTCTCTGGCACCGTTGAGCATCTCCTTCAAGGCATCCATCTCGTGATTCACCTCAATACGAAGAGCCTGAAACAACTTAGCCGTCTCCTTCTTTTCCCGTTCACGCTGGAAGCACTTTTCCGTAGCCTCCATCAGATCGTTGGTAGTCTCGATGCGCCTGGCAGTCCTGGCCTGTATGATAGCAGCGGCAATCCGGCGCGCATTCTTCAGTTCCCCATAGATGTAGAAGATATCTGACAGTTGTTCCTCACTATCATTGTTCAGCACGTCTGCCGCCGTCATCCCTGCCCGTTTGTTCATCCGCATGTCGAGGGGAGCATCGAAACGGAAGGAGAAGCCGCGCGTCTCATCATCGAAATGATGGCTTGACACCCCAAGGTCGGCCAACAAACCGTCGATTTCACCGATACCGTAATAGCGCATCCAGTTTTTCAGATAACGGAAATTACTCCTTACAAATGTAAAACGCTCATCATTCACGATGTTCTGTTCTGCATCCTCATCCTGATCAAAACTGAACAGACGCCCCTTTGCACCCAGGCGACTAAGGATCTCGCGGCTATGTCCACCGCCGCCGAAGGTCACGTCCACATAGACGCCATCGGGCTTAATATCAAGCCCGCCAACGCTCTCCCGAAGGAGCACTGGTACGTGATAACCTTCCGCCTTTATCATTATTCTTCGCTCTCAACTTCTTCTCCGTTCATAATCCGTTCAAAGTCCGCTCCGAACTCCTCGTCGCTTCTCAACGTCTTCTGGAGATCAGTGGGTGACCAGATCTCAATAGTATCATCCATACCTATGAACTGCAAGTCCTGACTGATGCCTGCTGCCCGCTGGAGCCGCTTCGAGATCAGAAAACGGCCGTTGCCGTCAAGGGTGACGACTTCAGCCTCTGACACGAACTGACGGAACATCTGCTGATGCACAGGCTTCCAAGGCTTCAACTGTGCCTTCAACATATCGAGCCGCGAGTTCCATACACTTTCCGGGTATAACACCAGACATGGCTGGAATACATCTTTCCTCAGCACAAGGTTTTCTTCGCCAGATGCCGAAAGCACCTTGCGAAAAACAGCCGGCAGGAAAGCCCTCCCTTTTGCGTCTGTCTTTGCTTCTACATTACCCAAAAAACGCATAAACCTTATTATATAATAGATTCGGTTACAAAATTACGCATTTTTCCCCACTTCCATCCACTTTTCCCCACTTTTTTTTGATTTTAACTTTATTTTAATGATTTAAATGGCTTAAGTGTACAAAATACTTTTAAATAATTCTTTTTTTTTCCAATTTATGCACACAATTGAAAGAAATGTGCTATTTTTGCAAACTGTTAGCAAGAAAGAGAGAAATGGCAGACTTGACAGAGAAGACGATTGACATCGACAAGATTCTCAAGGAGAAAATGGGTCCGAAAGCAAAATTCGTGCCTGGTTTCCTCGTCAACTGGCTCAAACGCATCGCTCACCAAGACCAAGTGAACGCTTTTCTTTGGGAGAGTCGGGAGAAAGTGGGGGTAGACTGGCTTGAGGAATGCGTCAGATACCTCGACATGACTCTCAAGATTGAAGGGCGCGAAAACCTGCCCGCTCCTGATGACGGACGTTTATATACCTTCGTGAGCAATCATCCCCTCGGCGGCGAAGACGGTGTAGCGCTCGGAGCCATTATCGGGCGCCACTACGACGGACGGTTCCGCTATCTCGTCAACGACCTCCTCATGAACCTTCCCGGCCTTGCTCCTGTCTGCATCCCCATCAACAAGACTGGTAACCAGAGTCGCAACTTCCCTGCTATGGTAGAGGCAGGGTTCCAAAGTCAGAACCACATGCTCATGTTCCCTGCCGGACTCTGTTCCAGGAAGAAAAACGGAATCATCAGCGATATTCCCTGGACGAAGACCTTTATCTCGAAAAGCGTCCAATATCAGCGCGATGTCGTACCCATCCACTTCGGTGGCCAGAACTCCAATTTCTTCTACCGTCTCGCCAATTTCAGCGATCGATGCCTGCCCTTCAACCTCGCCATGCTTTTCCTGGTTGACGAGATGTACAAGAATGTCCACAAGACTTTTCGCGTGGCCATTGGCAAGCCCATCCCTTGGCAGACGTTCGACAAGAGCCGAACCCCCAAAGACTGGGCACAATATGTTCGCCAGCAGGTCTATACACTCTGAACCGTAATCCTAAACAATAAACTCAAAAACGCCCAACTAAAAATGGAACAAGAGATTATCCAGCCGATAGACAAGGAAATCCTCAAACAAGAGTTGACTCCTGAGCGCCAACTCCGTATGACGAACAAGAGTCATAACGAGATTTACATCATTACAGCCCACAATGCACCGAACGTGATGAAGGAAATCGGACGACTTCGTGAGATTGCCTTCCGCGAAGCGGGAGGCGGCACAGGCAAGGCGATGGACATTGACGAGTTCGACACCTGTGACAATTGTTACAAGCAACTCATCGTTTGGAATCCTGAGGCCGAAGAGATTATCGGTGGTTATCGCTATCTCGAGGGTACCGAATGGGAGATGGACGCCAACGGACAGCCGAAACTTGCGACCAGCCATATGTTCCATTTCTCAGAGAAATTCCTTAAGGAATATGCCCCTTATACCATCGAGTTGGGCCGTTCGTTCGTCTCGCTGCCTTACCAGAGTTCCAAGATGGGTGCCAAAAGTCTCTTCGCCCTTGACAATCTATGGGACGGACTGGGAGCGCTCACCGTCATCAAGCCTAACGTCCGCTATTTCTTCGGCAAATTCACCATGTACCCCTCATATATCCGTCGTGGACGGGACATGATTCTCTACTTCCTTCACAAGCACTTTGCTGACACAGAAAACCTCATCGTACCGATGAAACCGCTCCAGATTGAGGCTGACCCCAAAGAACTGGAGCAATTGTTCTGCGAGGAGGATTTCAAGGAAGACTACCGCATCCTCAACGCCGAGATCCGCAAACTAGGCTACAACATACCCCCATTGGTAAATGCCTACATGAGTCTGTCGCCCACCATGAAACTCTTCGGCACCGCCATCAACTACGGCTTTGGCGATGTTGAGGAAACGGGTATCCTCATCGCCATTGAGGAGATCTTCGAGCAGAAGCGTGTGCGCCACATCGATTCGTTCATCAAGGAGCACCCCGAAGCCCTTAAGATCACCAGCGGCGCCAACAAGATTATCTATAAAGAGAAAGGTTAAAGATAGGGGGCCAAACCATAGGCTCCCTACTTTTTACCCAAGACTTTTTGTTTAGCCAAGCAAATCTCCCACCGTATTAAAGGATTTTTCCTTAAAAAAGTTTAAATCTTCTTCCAAATCCATCAACCTTTTGCATTTTTCCAGTTATAGCAATAGACGAACATTAAAAAGCAATAGTTATGAAACAGTTTGGAATAATACTTTTAGGATATAGTCTGGCAATGACCACTTCGTGTTCAAGTGACAAGAGTGAAGATGACCCCATTGTTCCCCAGGTCATAAAGGCCTTGTGATTAATATCGGAAATCAGTTCGTGCAGAAGTAACACATAATTAAATAAGTTATGAGAAAGTGGTTAACAATACTGGTAATGGCCTTGATAGCCGTTAGTACAAGCGCCCAGGAAGAGGGAGAGCAGGAATGTTATAAATGGGTAGACTTGACACCGGACGAGTCTTTCCTCTACAGGTATGTTCAGGCGATGGACGAGGCAAGTCAGGAAGCCATCGAATCCTTTTATGCCGAGAAAAAGGATTCAGAGGATAGACAAATCCTCAAGGGTGGCAGGGATAGATGGTATGTAAAAAAGGACTGCAATCTGCCTGAGGGTAATTTCTTTGAATCCAGTTTCTATAAGATGGCTCATGAAAACGAGAGGATTTACGTCGTCCTTCCAAGAATTGATGTGAACTTAAGGTCAAGTTGCAAGATCGAAGGCCTGCTGGAATACTTTGGCGACAAAGTGTCGCTTGGCCACAGTTCCGAATGGTCCCATGAGGGTGAGGGACTTTCATCATATCAACTGGTCTGCCACATGAAAACATCGCAAGAGGTGCTAAAAGCCATCGACGACAGATACGATTTTGAGAAGGAATGCATCATATGGATCAAGCCGGCAACGTATTCTCTTGAAACGGACTACGACGCCTATCTGATTCGTGTACTGACAGGCAATACTGAGAAGGCTGACGTGAATGGTGAGAAAATCATCTCTGAAACGAACTGGGAAGGTTTGGTGTATCCGGAAATATGGGAAGATTATGATAATTACCCCTGGGAAACGACAGATGAAGGATTGGCCATTCACAATCCAAGTTTGAAAGATTACATGTGGACACATGTTAATACTGAACGGCTCGCACTTGACAAGGATAGCGATTACATCGTCCGTCTGACCCTGAAAGTTCCGTCTGACGGCACCTATCGTGTAAGATTAGGCAGTTGGGACGAAATCCAAATCCACGTGGATCAAGTTCCTGTAACAGCCAGCGACGACTTTCAGACGTTCGATTTTGAATTTCCCGAGTTCGGTAGCAACATCTATTGGGATGGTTTCACCTTACTCGATACTGGTTGGGTCTTAGGAACCACCGTCGTCAAGAAGGTTCAGGTCATAGAGAAGGAGAAAGGCACCCCTGCAGCCATTAAGACCATGAAGACCAATCAAGCCGACGATACTGTCTACAATCTCGCAGGCCAGAAGGTCAACGCATCATACAAAGGCCTCGTGATCAAGAACGGAAAGAAGATGTTCTATAAATAGAAGATATTATATCAAGAATTAGAGTTTTTGAGAATTAATGTTATGAGACGACTTAGAATATTATTGTTAGGTGCGGGGATAGCGGTCGCATTGTCTTGCTCAAAAGACAATGACCAATTAGATTCGATTCCTCAGCCGCCGGAAGATGAAAAGACAGACATCTCTGACAAGATAACCTCCGACGGTATCTTCGAGGGCGAGTGGAGGCTGAGCAAGTATGGCAAGACCTGCAAGGGACAGATAGAAGTGAAGGGCGACCAGATTGTCTTCGATATCCCTGCCGACTACCTCTTCCCGAGGTTAAGCATTGTTACAGAGGAAAGGAAGGCAATGTATCCCGAAGAGCCTCTCTTTACGACGATTGTCGGCTTCACATACTTGAACACCAGCCAGACGATGTATTGTTCTACGCAGGGGGTTTCAAAAGAGGCCAACTACTATGATGTCAAAAACATCGTAGGTGAAGGAAGTGAAAAGGCATCATTCAATAATTATCCCACGTTTGACATCAAGGTTGACGACGTGGACTATAATATAGGTTTAATCGGCATCAAGGAAAAGCCGACGGCGGTGTTTGACATCAACACAAAGTTGTGGACAGTGGCCATTCCGATCGACCAGGTGTCTGTCTACAGTCACCTGTCGCAGAAACAGATCGACGCCGCCTACCTCGATGAAGAAAGGCCGGAGAAGTCAGCATGGCTATTCATATTCAGGGCGACAAGAAAGATCAAATAAGTCGTGCAAGAGACAGAACGACAGTTGGTAGAGGCGATACAGGCTGGAGATAGGGAGGCGTTGCGACGCCTCTATGAGCGTTTCTCCAGATACGCTATGGGGGTGAGCCTGCGGATTGTGCCAGAGCGGGAGGATGCGCTCGACATCGTACAAGACACCTTTGTCAGCATTCTCACCACCATCGGCTCCTTCGAATATCGTGGCGAGGGTTCGCTGAGAAACTGGGTGGCGAAAATTACCACCAACCGCGCCCTGGACTGGATGAGGGATCACGGAAGGCTGCTGTTCTATGACCAACTGCCCGATGAAACCGCAGAAGAGGAGGATGAAACGCCCCTCGAGGAGATACCTCCAGATATACTGAGCGAGATGATTGACCGTCTGCCAGAGACGAGCAGGATGATCGTCAACCTCCGCACCTTCGGGCAAATGTCCCACAAAGAGATCGCCGATAGACTCGGCATCAGTGACAAGACTTCAATGTCAACTTTCTCAAGAGCCAGAAGGCAATTGGCGAACATGATTAGAGAATATTTAAACTCACAAAGGATATGAAACAGGAAAGGCATCAGACAGACAAGCACAGCCGGGAAGACCAATGGACCCAACGGCTGCGCAACCATCTGGCAGACATCGAAGCGCCTGTGCCTGATGATCTGTGGGAGAAGATCGAGGCGAGACTGCCGAAGGAAGTGGCAAGTCCGACTCCGAAGAAAGAGGCCCGCATCGTTCCTTTGTGGGCGAGATGGGCTGCTGCGGCAGTGATTGTGGGAGGATTGGTGATTCTGTGGAATGTGAAGAGTGGAATAAGGAATGAGAATAGTTTATTGAGCAGCAAAAGCGAGACGACGAAGAAGACCTCTGCAGAAAAGACACCTGCACTGATGAAATCGAAGAAATCTGAGGAGTCAGAGTCATCCGAGAGCATTGAACAGGGCGTAAAGGCTCCCGCCCTCTTGGCTGAAGAAATACCGATGGAATCGGAGAAAAAAGTAGAAGAAACGCCTTTGGTGCCCATTTCATCAGAAGAAAAGCCCAATGAGCCCATTTTGCCTGTTTCATCAGAAGAAAAGTCCAATGAGTCCATTCAGCCCATTTCATCGGAGAAAAAGCCCAATGATTCCGAGAAGAGTCCGGAGAATGTAATCCGCGAACTGAATCAGAAGATCGCAGCATACAAGCTGCGTCGCAGCGGGAGCGCCACCATCAACCTCTATGCCTCCAACGGCTTCGGCAACCAGTCGTACCGTAACGGTGTGCTGATGAGTCAGGAACTGCTCTCTAATTATGATTACTATAGGAACCCCGACAGCCACGGAACCCGAGTCGGCAACAGTCCCGTCTATCTGGCTAACCATGAGGAAAGGCAGAATTTCTACCAACCTATCTCGTTCGGCTTGAGCGTGAATATCCCCATTTCATCGAAATTCTCAGTATCGACGGGTGTGGTCTATACCCGTCTGAGTTCCGACTTTACCAGTATCGCCAACAGCCTCGTCTATGAGCGGCAGCAGAAACTGCACTATGTGGGCATCCCGCTGACGGTACTGTATAACGTGTGGAAATGGCACGGGCTGAATGTCTATGCGACGGCTGGTGGACAAGCAGACTTTAATGTGAAAGCGTACATGACGACAGAGGGCACAGAAACGAAGTTGGAGAAAGACAACTGGCAATGGTCGGTAAATGCCGCCCTAGGTGTCCAGTATAACTTCATTCCCCAGTTAGGTATCTATGTAGAACCAGGCATCAAGCACTATTTCGACAATGGCAGCCATATCCAGAACTACTTCAAGTACAAGCCCACGAATTTCAATCTGCAATTAGGCGTACGAGTGAATTTAGGCAAAGATTAACGCCGTATTAAGACACTAACAATTGTAATCCTATACCGCGCACGGTCTTCAGTTGGACACGAGGTTCGTCGGAGAGCAGTTTACGCAGTTTGTTGACGAAGACGTCGAGAGAACGGGAAGCGAAATAATCGTCCTCAGTATTCCAGAAGCGGCTGAGGATGGCCTCGCGCCTCACGACATGGTTCTGATTCTCTGCCAGAAGTTGCAGGATCTGGGCCTCGCGCTGGGTGATGGTCTGCGAAATATCTGTTTCGTCATCACGCAGCGTGGCGTGGTCGGCATCAAGTGTATATTTACCTAGTTTATAGTGGTTGGTCTCTTTCTGCGTCTTCGCCCCACCCCTCATCTTCATCAGTGCCTGGATATGGGCATCCAGTTCTTCTGGCACGAAAGGCTTCTTCACGTAGTTATTGATGCCAAGACGGTAGCCGGCCTTCACATCATTGGGCGACGTGAGGGCCGAGGTGAAGATGATGATCACATCGCCGTCAGTCTCACGGATACGCTCCACCATCTCGAAACCGTTCATCACAGGCATGTCTATATCGGAGATAATGACGTCTGGATGGATCTGTTGCCAGGCTTGCAGGCCTTCCTTCCCGTTGGCAGCGGTGGTCACGTCGTAGCCGCCGATGATATCCTCGAGACCAGTCTTCTCGATATACGCTAACGATGCGTCGTCTTCAACCAAGAGTAACTTTACCATATTCATCAAGATTTTTTATGAAGATCATCATTATTGTTTGGGGATAAATAGTGTAAATTCGGAGTACTGGTCTTTCTCACTCGTGACGGTCACCCTGCCTCCGTGGGCCTGCATGACCTGATCGACATAGTTCAGTCCGAGACCGAAGCCTGAGACACCGCCCTTGCGGTTCTTCTCATGCACGGCAGCACGGCCGAACTTATCAAAGATGATACGCTGGTCTTCCTTGGAGATGCCGATACCGTTATCGTGGACCTTCAAAAGTACGTATTTGTCGCTGTTCTGGGTGGTGATGCTTATGCTGACCGTGTCCTTGGAATACTTGATGGCATTGTCGACGAGGTTGGAGATGGCCTCTGTGAGATATTGCTCATCAGCGAGGACATGATGCACCAGCAAATCTACGATGAAATCGATGTTTTTGTCCGTTTTCGCCTTCGCCTTCTCCACGATATCATCGATGATGGGTTCCAGGTTCACGTCCTGCTTGTTCAAGATGAGTTTCTTGTTTTCAAGTTTCGAGATAGTGAGCAGTTTGTTGACGAGTGCCAGCAGGTGCTCCGCCTCACTCTCGATGATGGAGTAGTATTTCTCCTTGATCTGTGGCTTGTCGTCCACCTTGCCGCTATGCAGGAAGCGGGCTCCCATGATGATGCTCGACAGAGGCGACTTCATGTCGTGCACCATTGCATAGGAGAAGTCGTTACGAAGGTCTGCCATCATCTTCTGCTCGTCGAGGTAGCGCAGAAGTCTCAGCAAGATGGCTCCGAAGAGTATCAGGATGATGGCACTGGCAGCAAACAGCGGGCTGAGCCTTCTGGCAAGCGTCGGATAGGGATTATTAAGCGCAAGCCTGATGCCCCGCGACTGGTCACGACGGGTACTGAATACCCGGGTCTTCAGCGATGCCGATGAAGACTGGGCGTTGTTCTGGCGGAGGATATGGCCGTCGGCGTCGACCTCCATCAGGGTAAAATTCCGGTCGAGACTTACCACGCTGAGCAGGGAGTCGACATACTGCGCCAACGTATCGAGCGACACTTCGGAGTGATAACGCCGACTGAGCACATCGTTCATACCCTCTACCGACGATTCCAGTGAGAGGTCACCGCGCAGATGGGGCAGGCTGAGGGTGTCGCCCACAGACACGACCTCCGCCCGCTGGTAACTCTCGTAGAACATGCCCCACGTCAGTTGGTTGCCCGCTCTCTCAGAGATGTCACGAACGGCCGAGCGGTAGGTCATCCACATATAGAGACCCAACAGCAGCATCACTGCCACCATCGCCGCTACAGACACATATTTGTATTTACTCTTCTGCATTCCTGCCTGCAAAGGTAGTGCAAAATTTCATTTTAGCGAAGAGAAAGCGAATATATTTGCTTTCTTGAGCGTGAGAAATTTATCCAAATCAGACGAATCTCCAAATTTATTGAGGAAATTCATATACCAGATATTGCGCATTGTGCTCAACAGGATAGTTCGTCAGGCGCCCCGAACGGGTTACAAACGACAGTATTCCATTATAGATGCCATTGCCGAATGTGTATTGACCACTGTAGATGTTGATATAGTGAACACGACGGGCATCATAGTCCAGAAGCCGCTCTACGTTGACGACGGGCATACCGTCTATGAACACCATTGTAGGCCATGAACTGTCGTAGGAGCCCTGCTCTTTACGGACCATCAACTGTAGTACGTCATTCACTTTCCTGGTCGTCACACAATTCACATACTCAAGCAGCACCTCCTTGACCGTAAAGAACTGACGGTACTCGTCGAGATTATAGGTCAGGTCAGGTCTGGTACCCAGAATCGTTTCGTCATAGTCCAACGGCACGCCTTCCACGGCGGTGTCGTCAGCATCATCTCCGATCTTTATTTCACGTTTGGCTGGTGCGATAGCCATCTGATGCCGCTGCATGTCGATAGAACGGGCTTCCACCTCACTGCGATTATAATGGAACACCAGATGCGGCAGGCGCTTCGGAATCAAGTTCGCAAAAGGACTGATCAACTCGATAGGCAGGCTCACGCCTGTTGTCGACACAGCAGAGAGCACCAGCGGCCGCTTGCCCTGGATGCCATAGGTGCAGAAGACCGCGATAGAGTCGTTCATCATCCTACCCTCGAAATAATGGATCTGCTTCCCAATGATTGCCAAGGAAGGACGGATCTGGTTGCCGCTGAATGTGTTACCGTCACAGACATTCCTGACACGTGTCCTGATGACGTGGCCTTCCGTCTCACGTACACTGGTGGCCTTCACGACCTGCTCAAGGGGGAACGGGTCGGAGGACAGATAACTCAACGAGTCGGGATGGGCGATTTTCACCCATTCGATATCGTCGTCCTCATGCTTGTGAAGAGGATTGACAACGGCGACCAGTTGACGGGACACTTGGGCTTTGTCACGAGTGTAAGCCGACAGTACATAGTACCCGCTGTGGAGGTTGGAAGACAGTTCGATCATGCCCGTTCCCTTCCCTTCCTGAAGGCCAATCACGACGCCTGCCGCCATACCGTACGTATCACACAGTTCCGCATATGCTATCACGGCATCAGCCGTGACGCTGACTTTCATCGCCTCACCTGCAAGATACCAGGTGCGGTCTGTCTTTACATCTATAGCAAAGGTGCATTGGGCAAGCACCATTGCAACTATCATTGACAATAATCTCCTTTTCATCTTAGTAACTTACATTTCCTTCCAATGACCAGAAATCAGGTTCTTCAATATATGCCCCTTTAGATCTCACGTCGAGTTGCCAGTCGAAGGCCCATGCCGTTTTCAACGAGCCAAACGAGATCCTGTTGTCTTCCCATTCGCAGAGGAACATGCCTTTGTCCACCTGCAGGGCGCAATCATCTTCGGTGCAATTATCGAGCCACAAACGGGAGTCTTCTCTCTGAGGGATTTGGATAGACAATTCTTTGGCGTCGAGGAAGAACCTGTATTCACTGGTATTCAATGAGCATCCTACGAAGCCTATCACATGCTTGTCTGACGTGAGACAGTGGATATTAGTAGGCAGGGCAGACGGCTGGGGAGTAAACAGGCCTCCCATCTCCGAACCAGCCTGGCGACGGGCCATCTCGTACTCGTACTCTGCCTTGGAGATGGCACGCTGGTGCACCAGACCGCTATACCTGTAATAGATACGCTCATTGCTGCAGTCTATGTCGTACATCTTGAGGCGACGGATATGCTGGTCTTTGTAACTGCTGCTGGCACCCACCATGATCGTCGGGGCTGTCGCATCCTTCCATCCTATATGAGGAAAGAGGTTCGCTTGATAGACACGCTTCATGGCCTCTTTGTCGAAATACATGTTGGTCGTGTAGTCGGAATGTACCTCCCAGGTCTCATCGCAGGTCCACGAATAATAGTTCGCCCTGTCAGGCTCAAAGGGATCGGCTGGCGTGACAAGCACGTCGACACGATTCTTCAGGGAGTCACGGACACCCGTCACCTCGACAACCTTCTCTGTAGGCATCGGTCTCTGAGGCTCTGACTCATAGACCTCGCCGTCGCTCTCGATATGCAGATAGTACTCCACGTCAGGAGAGAGCACGCCGACCTGGCAGACATACTGGCCATAGACCCCCTGCGCCAGATACTCAGAACCGTCGCTCCCCCTGACAGAGACATGGGCTCCCACGACCTTTTGCAACTCGTCGGAAGAGTTCAGAGCCTGAGTACGCGACAGGACAAACGTGTTGACCCTGGAAGAACATATAGCGCCCTCCACAACGAGCAAGTCAGAATCATCTGCAGGAATGTCTGCCTCAAACTCCTCTATACAGCCCGACAGTGTACTCATGCCCACCATGAGACAAAGCACAATATATAGCGATCTCATCTGTTTCATCATATCCTAATTGAATCGTATATTAAGTGAGACGTACGGAATGGCCGTGCCAAACACAGACAACTTATACCCCTTGATTTCCTCTCCCTCGGTGACATAATAGACATTATAGGCATTCTTGCGGGCAAGGGCATTATAGACGCCAATAGAGAACGATGTGTGGAGGAAGGATGTCAACTTATGGGTCGGCTCGATATTGAACGCAAGGTCCAGTCGCATATAGTCCGGAATACGATAGGTGTTGCGGTCTGTATAGTAGGGCATGTATTTCTGGTTGTACGAGTCGTAGTATTTGCCGGCAGGCAGTGTCGTCGGACGGCCCGTAGCGTAGTTGAAGTTGCTTGAGAAACTGTACCTCTCCGTAAACTTCAGGTTGAGTACGGCCTTCACCTCATGCGGTCTGTCATACTCTGAAGGGTACCACTCGCCATTGTTCAGAGGCACTGCCACCCGCTCGTCGTCCTGACGGAGTTGAGAGCGCGAGTAGGTGTAACTCACCCAGCCGTTCAGCGTTCCCACAGGCTTCTTCACCTGAAGTTCCACGCCGTATGCCCGTCCCTTCGTCGAGATCACGTCTGTCTCCAGATGATGGTTCATCAGCAGCACCGCCGAACTGCGATAGTTGAGGTAGTCGCCGATATGCTTGTAATACACCTCTGCCGAGAACTCATACTTCTTGCCTGCCGTCTCATGATAGATACCTGCCGCCGCCTGCCAGCCGTTCTGGGGCTTGATATTGAGGTCGGAGAGTTTCCAGATGTCTGTAGGCGACATGATCGACGTGTTCGACACCTTATGGATATACTGGTGCATCGTGTTGAAGCCCGCCTTCAGCGAGAGGTTCTCCATCAGCGCATAGCGGGCCGACAGGCGGATCTCCGGGGCATGATAGGTCTTGATGATACCCGTCTCACGGCGAGTCTCCAACAACGTCTCCTCTGTCGGGAGTTCGCCGTCATGATAAAAGTTCACGTCACGCGGACCCAGCGCATTGAACATCGAATAGCGCAATCCGGCCGACACAGACAGTTTCTCTGTGAGCGAGTGCTCATAGTCGATAAACGCAGCACTCTCCAGCGCCTTCTCCCGCTGTAACTGGTCTGTCGTGATGCACGACTCCTCGCCTATCGGCTCATACGTTCCGCCCTGCACGTTGTAGTGCTGTACAGAGAGACCGTACGAGAGCACCTGCTTCTCTGACAATCGCTGACGGATATGCAGTTTGCCCCATATCTGGTCGATGCCGAAACTCAGCCTGGCGGCCATAGAGGGCGTGTTCCTGTCCTCATTGAAATAGTCGTAGTGGTCCAGTCCTGCAGAGGCCGTGAGCGTCACCCTTTCATTCAGCAGCGAGCGCCACTCGGCAGAGAAGTTGCGGTTCTCGTAGCCATACTTGTCCTGCGAACTGAACGAGAACTTATCATGACTCCAATAACCATATATCTTGAGGCGGTGCAGGCTGTTGAGTTTCCAGGTCAGCACGCCGCTGAAGTCATAGAAGTTGGCCGAGCCGTTCTTGTAGCCGCTGTCCTCAGGCAACTGCTTGAGCATCCAGTCGCTGTACGTCGTGCGGCCATTCAGCAAGAGCGACACATGATCCTTCACGATAGGCACCTCGACATTCGCCTTGCTGGTCAATGCGCCGATACTGGCCGAACCCGTCAGTTTCTGCATGTTGGCCTCCTTCGAGGTCACCTTCAGCACACTGCTGATCCTGCCGCCATACTCCACGGGAATGCTCGACTTGAACAGTTCCACATCCTCTACCGCATCAGAATTGAACGACGTGAACAGTCCGAACAGATGCGAGGGATTATACACCGTTCCGCCATTAAACAATATCAGGTTCTGGTCTGTCGCCCCGCCTCGCACATTGTATCCGCTCGAAGCCTCGCCGACGGTAGTGACACCAGGCAGCGTGAGCACCACCTTCATGATATCCGACTCGCCAAAGGCCGACGGGATGTTCTTCAGCAACTGGGGCTTGAACTTCTCAGACCCCATCGTCGTGCTCCTCACCGCCGACTGGCGACCACCCACGACGACGATCTCCGCCAGTTCCTGGTCGTCGGCAACGCTCGCCCTGGCCTTCTGCACCCCTGGCACGATATAGACCTTTGTCTTTGCTGAACCTGTTGTCGAAAGCGTGTCGCTGTCAAGAACGGGAATGCCGGCGATGAGGGAGTCCTTGGGATAGTTTACAGTTGACAGTTTACGGTTTACAGTTGATTTGCTGGCAAGCCCTTCTTCCGCCGCAGAGTAATCATCTGTAAACCGTAAACTGTCAACTGTAAACAACTTTGCTCCGGAAACACCCTCCACCACCTTCACAAGACTCTGCTCCCGCTCCTTCTTTGAGAACGAAAGATGTCGCTGCTTCGCCATCTGCTTGATCTGGCCTTTCTGTTCAGGGAATATCCTGGCCACGTCCCTGGCATTCTTCACATGGTGGATGGCGCCGTCGGCAGTCTGCAGCGAGTAGTACTCGTTCGTACTGAGGACCTTCACATATTTCTTCCCTCCGAAAGAGTTCTCGCCGCCGTATACCTTCCACACGCTATGATAAAGGCGGACCCCGTTCCCGCTTCCGTCGCAGAGCAGGGCCGCAAACCGTGAGCCGTCCTCAGGATCGTGCACATATCTGCGGCCATCCATCTCAAACCAGTCTATGCAGGCCTGCTCTGGCAGACAAAACACACCCTTGACGGGAGTGAGCACCGCCACCCGCTGCTCCAACTGGTCAAAGCGCAATTGCACCTCATCATATACCACCCCATGATAACAGATGCGGCCCTGATACACATTCGTATTGCCTTTATAATAGGGGATATCATGCCACAACGACACCTGGTACTGAGGCTCTATCGGCCCCACATACAGTCGGGCATAGTCAGAAGCAGAGCGGAAGTACTCCTGAGCCCCAGCATACTGTACGACTGCCATCATACAGACTAATGCAAACAAAATCTTTTTCACGTTCTCTAGTTTGAATGCAAAATTATACCTTTTTCTATATATAAAATGGTGAGACGCAGGAAAACTTGCATGAAACCGGAATTATTTAACAAAGTTTGGCTTTTACATGAGAGGTGGCAACTACAAAATCTTACAATCTTACAATTCGCACTTTTATTTGTCTGCAAAAGCACGAATAATATCGCCCGCTTCCTGAAAAACATCTGGAGGCGGGCGATTCTAATTCTAACAATCAATAAATCTCGTTTTCCTACGATTGTCCTTAGGTCTGACGGCGAAGTGAACCCAATAGCGCCCGCTTCGATTCCGCTCTATCAGCAGTTCGTCATAGTCCTGCGCGGTGTCATGAGTGTCAAGTGTCATAAGTGTCATTAAGGATTTTAAAAGGGCATATTTAATTCATAATATAATATATAAATATATTTATATATTATATTATGAGTAATTTTGGGAAATCAAAAACGCTTAATGACACTTGACACTCATGACACTCATGACACTCATGACACATTACCCCAATATTTTTTGTCAAGTTCTTTTGGTAAGTATCTAATATAGAGCAAATTAGAGTAATTACCCTTATTTTAGAGGATAAAGGCTTGCATAATTCAAACTAATTTTGTAACTTTGCAGTCAAATAATTTATCTTAAAATAAAACAAATTAGCCAATGACACAGAACAATTTCTTAATTCGCACGTACGGCAAGTCGGAGTTCGCCTTGCTGATGTTTCCGACGATTGATGATCCGAAGGTGGCGCAGGCCAAACTGCTGCGCTGGATCAAGAAGGACAGACAGTTTCACCAGAGTCTCGTGGGGATGGGTTTCTCGTCACACGACAAGGACTATAGCCCGGATCAGGTGAGGGCGATGGTGGATAAGTTCGGCGCGCCGGGGGAGTATGAGGTTTGAGGTTTGAGGTTTGAGATTTGAGGTTTTGTTTTCGAGGAGTGAGGAGTGAGGAGTGTGGAGTGAGATTACTCTGGTGGCGGAGGGAGGTAACTTCTTCCCCTCCTGAGTTAGGAGGGGTTAGGGGTGGTCTGAACAAGGGCCAATGCAATATCTGTGGGCAGTTATAGCGCCTCTTCAGACCACCCACGGGCTCCCCTCCTAACTCAGGAGGGGAAGAGGTTACTAAAGGACGGCTGTTAAGGGCGTAAAGGATGCCTGGAATGGGTGTAAAGGATAGGGGCTTATATAGATAAAGTCCTATCCCTTATAAGGTCAGGAGGTATCGGTAACGGAGTAAAGTGGCAGGGTTTACGGAGTCAAGTGGCAGGGGCTAATGTGAGATTAGGATTAGTTTGGATTAAAATGGATGAATTGGGATGAGTTAAGATGAATTGGGATGAAGTGGGTCGGAGGAATGTGGTAATTTTGCACTGACAATGAGATGATCAGTGCGATTGTGATTTGCGGCTCAGCATTGGCCAAGCGAGCTTGCCACACTGCATTCGCCTTGCATCACAATTGTCAGACGGAAAGGGACAGAAACCGAGGGAGAGGAATGAAAAAGCGCGCGTTCTTGCGTCCCTCCGGTAGCAAGCGGCAAAGCCGAGCGCAGACCACCCCGCCCTAACGGGCACCCCTCCTGACTCAGGAGGGGAAGAGGTTACTCTAAGGGCAGAGTCATTCGTGTGATTCGTGAGATTCGTGTTCAAGAAAAACAATCAATTCGTTATAGGATTTGCTGACTAACAAAGAGGGCTGACAGCATCCCTGTCAGCCCTCTTTTTGGATTTCATATCAAACTAACTCATCTTACTACAATCTTCACACCGTTGTGGATATATACACCCTTTCTGGTTGGCTTTCCGCTGAGGCGGCGGCCGTCGATCGTGTACCAGTTGTCTCCGTTGTTCGTCAGGCGCTGGACGGCGGTCAGTCGCTGCGTATCGATAGCCGTCGGGTTGACGGCCTCGCTGATCCACTCATAGTTGCCGACGAAATTACCGGTGAGGCTTTCCGCGAAAAAGACGATGGCAACAGCCATGTGGTCACCATCAAGGCCGAAGGTGTCGTTGATGCGGTAGATGTTGTCTAACCCGTCCGGATGGGCGTTGTGGAAGGCCTCGTAATTACCGAAGGGTACTACCATGTCGCCGCGTGAGTGATAGAACTGTATGCGGTGCTGTGGCTCCCAGCCTGTGACGACAGAGTTGTCGGCCAGGGCGCGGTGCAGGGCCTGCTGGGCAGTGGCCGGCTCAGCCGGCACGGTGGCCATGCTGTCGGCATTGTTCAGGTAGGCAAAGGTGGCTGGTGTGAACATCTTGTCCAGATGGCCCGCCACCTTGCCCTCTCTGGGCGAGGAGAACATCTCTGCCATCTGCTCCGGGGAATAGTAGCGGCCGAGGGTGTCTAAGCCTTCCTGCAGTTGGTCGTACCACAGCCCGGACATCTCGCTCGTGGTGTATTGCTTGCTGTCGATCCAACTGAGCACGCCCGTGTCGAGCAGTTGCTGCGACAGGAAATCCTCGATGCGGTATTTGGCCATTGCGGGATGGGTGGCGCACATGCCCTTGATGATGAGGGGCACGACCACGGGATAGGTGCTGATGCCCTTGCGGTGGTCGGTCTCCACGCCGTAACTGGTACCGTCGTCAGAGAAATAGTAGCGCATGGTCTCTATGAGGTCGTAGGGGCCGTCGCCGCAGATGCTGCCATAGAAGTGCAGGTCATCGGCCAGTCCCTTCTCCTCGATGAGGCGCTGGAAGGCCAGCGTGACCGCTCCGCCCTGTGAATAGCCGAGGCCAAACATGCGCCAGTCGCTCTTGATGGGCAGCAGCGGGTCGTCGGCCGATTTCTCTGCCGCCTGCTTGCGGTAGAGGTCGAGTCCGTAGTTGACGGCGTCGAGCACCTGCTGTGCCGTCAGCCGCTGCGAGAGGTAGGGATGCGGCAAGTCCTTCGTGATGCCATAGCCTTCATAGTCGGGCGCGATGATGATGCAGCGTCCCACATAGGCAGCGGTCTGGTCGCCCGCGAGTTCTTGATAGTTACGTCTCGGCAGTGTCTGCAGCATGATCTGCTCCTTAGAGAATCCCTGCGTGGTGGGCCGCTCTTCGTCGGAGCCGATGGTGGCGTGGCTGTAGACATGGACCGTCTCGATGCTGTCGGTCTCCTGACGGTCGTCGGTAGGTGTCCAGGCAATCAGGGCCGATGAGAGCACGATGCGCTCGCCGGCGGTGTTCACGGTCGGATAGTTGAAGGCATACGCTGTGCTGGTGCCAGGAGTAAACAGCCTCGTCAGCCGTTCGGATGGTTCTGCCTGCTGAGCCCATGTCTTGGCGGGTACAACTGCCGCCAGACAGGACATCATGATGACAGCCTGCATCCATAATGGTAGTGCTCTTTTCATAAATCTAATTTATTTTTATTTAATGATGTTGAGATTTGTCTTAATAACTTCTTGCGATGATGACGCGGGCCTTGGAGGGCTTGCCGCTGACCATGTCGACACCAGGTGTCTGCTCTACGCCGAAGGGCACGCAGCGGATGGTGGCCTGCGTCTCTTCCTTGATCTGTGCCTCGGTCTCGGCAGTGCCGTCCCAGTGGCAGAGGAAGAAGCCGCCGTCCTTCACACGCTCCTTGAACTCGTCGTAGTTGTCGCATTCGTAGATATGGGCGTCGCGGAAGGTCTTGGCCTTCTGGAAGATGTTCTTCTGGATGTCCTCGAGCAAATCCTCGACATACTGGGCAATGCCCTCGATGCTGCGGGTCTCCTTCTCGAGTGTGTCTCGGCGCATCACTTCGATGGTGCCGTTCTCCAGGTCGCGGGCACCGAGAACCAGGCGTACGGGCACACCCTTCAGTTCATAGTCGGCAAACTTGAAGCCGGGACGCTTGTTGTCGGCATCGTCGAACTTCACGGTGATACCCTTTGAGCGCAGTTCCTCGATGATGGGCTGCACTTCCTTGTTCACCTGCTCCATCTGCTCGGGCTTGGTGGCGATGGGGATGATGACCACCTGGATGGGAGCCAGACGCGGAGGCAGTACGAGGCCGTTATCGTCGGAGTGGGTCATAATGAGGGCGCCGATCAGTCGGGTAGAGACACCCCATGACGTAGCCCACACGTATTCGGGCTTGTTCTCCTTGTTCAGATACTGCACCTCGAAGGCCTTGGCGAAGTTCTGTCCGAGGAAGTGTGAGGTTCCCGACTGCAGGGCCTTGCCGTCCTGCATCATGGCCTCGATGGTATAGGTGTCGAGTGCACCTGCGAATCGCTCTGTTTCACTCTTCACACCCTGTACTACAGGCACAGCCATCCATTCTTCTGCAAATTTGGCATACACTTTCAGCATCTTCTTGGCTTCCTCCTCAGCCTCCTCGCGGGTGGCATGAGCGGTGTGGCCTTCCTGCCAGAGGAACTCCGAGGTGCGCAGGAACGGACGTGTACGCATCTCCCAGCGCATCACGTTACACCATTGGTTGCACATCAGGGGCAGGTCGCGCCATGACTGGATCCAGTTCTTGTATGTGTTCCAGATAATCGTCTCCGAGGTAGGACGGATGATGAGTTCCTCTTCGAGTTTGGCAGCGGGGTCTACCACCACACCGCTCTTGTCGTCGGTAGCCTTCAGGCGGTAGTGCGTTACTACGGCACACTCCTTGGCGAAGCCTTCCACATGCTCTGCCTCGCGGCTGAGGAACGATTTCGGAATCAGCAGGGGGAAGTAGGCATTCTGAGCACCCGTCTCCTTGAACATCTTGTCCAACTGCTGCTGCATCTTTTCCCAGATGGCATAGCCATAGGGTTTGATGACCATACATCCGCGAACGGCCGATTGCTCGGCCATATCGGCTTTGACCACCAGGTCGTTGTACCATTGGCTGTAATTATCAGCCCTTTTGGTTAAATCTTTTAATTCTTTTGCCATTGTTTTTATTGCTGTTTTATAAATTTGGGCACAAAAGTACTAAAAAAAGTTGGAAAAATGCACCATTTACGAATAAAAGAATTATCTTTGCAACGTAAAAGTGACTAAAACTTTATTTATTCATTAAAAATAGTAAGTATTATGAAGAGTTTTAAGACAATTGCCGTTTCAATGTGCGCTGTCCTCGTGATGGCTGGTTGTAACAACATGCAGAAGGGTGCTGCCATCGGTGCTGGTGGTGGTGCATTGCTGGGTGCTATCGTAGGTAAGATCGCCGGAAACACCGCCGTTGGTGCTGCCGTGGGTGGAGCCGTAGGTGCTGGCGCAGGTGCCATCATTGGTAAGAAGATGGATAAGGCTAAGGCTGAGGCCGAGGCTGTGAAGAATGCCCAGGTGGAGTCGATCAAGGATGCCAACGGTCTCGACGCCGTGAAGGTAACCTTCGATTCTGGTATTCTCTTCGCTACCAACTCATCTACTCTGAATGCTTCTTCTCAGAACACTATCAAGCAGATTGCCCAGGTTCTGAAGAATAACTCAGATGTTGATGTAGCTATCTTCGGACATACGGACAGCACAGGTTCTGACGCTATCAACAACCCGCTTTCTGAGAAGCGTGCAAAGGCTGTTGAGAGCAGCCTGAAGACACAAGGTGTCACCAATATCAAGACTGTTGAGGGTCAGGGCTCTACCAACCCCGTTGCTGATAACTCTACAGCCGAGGGTCGCAAGCAGAACCGCCGTGTGGAGGTTTACATGTATGCTTCCCAGAAGATGATCGAGGAGGCTCAGCAGCAGGCTAACTAAGCCGCCTCTTGATGCATAAGATCATTCGCAAGCTACGCGTCACCATACGCTGGATACTGGCGGCCTTCTTCGGCTCCACTATTTTGGCGGTGGTGGCGCTTCGCTTTCTCCCCGTCTACTTCACGCCGCTGATGTTCATCCGTCTGGCACAGCAGGCGGGCGAGGGTAGGGAACTGAAGCTGAGCCACCACTGGGTGCCGCTCCACGAGATCTCACCATCGATGCCCGTGGCCGTCATCGCCAGCGAAGATGCCAACTTCATGAACCATCACGGCTTCGACTACAAGGCCATCGAGCATGCCGCCAAGCGCAACAAGGAGCACCCCGAGAAACGCAAGCTCGGCGCCTCCACCATCTCGCAGCAAACGGCCAAGAACGTGTTCCTCTGGCCGGGCCGCAGCTGGACGCGCAAAGGCTTTGAGGTCTACTTTACCGCCCTCGTCGAACTCCTCTGGCCCAAGGAGCGTATCATGGAGGTCTACCTCAATTCGATAGAGATGGGCGAAGGCATCTATGGCGTCGCGGCGGTGGCCGAAGAGCACTTCGGCATCCGGCCCAAAGATCTGAGCCCCAGCCAGTGCGCCCTCATCGCTGCCACACTGCCCAACCCGCGGCAGTACTCCAGCCGTCATCCCTCGGCGTATATGCAGAAACGCCAGGCACGTATATTAAAAGAAATGAAATTCGTCAAGTCATGGAAGAGTCAGGACTGAACAGATACCTCGATGAGATAGGCCGCGAGTCGTTGCTCACGGCAGAAGAGGAGCGCACCCTTGCGCAGAAAATCAAGCAGGGCGACAGCCGTGCACTGAACCAGTTGATTGAGGCCAACCTCCGCTTTGTGGTCTCTATCGCCAACCAGTATAAAGGCCGTGGCCTGCAGATGGACGATCTCGTCAGCGAGGGCAATATCGGGCTGATGAAGGCGGCTTCGCGCTTCGATCCCGACCGCGGCACCCGCTTTGTCAATTTCGCTGTCGTCCACATCCGTCAGCAGATCGAGAAGGCCATCACCCACCAGACCGATCCCCCCAAGGGCATGCATCAGATGGCCACGTCGGTCGATGCCCCCCTGGGTCACCGTTCTAACATGAGCCTACTCTCCGTACTTGTCAACAAGGATGCGCCCATCGCCGACGAGCGGGTGCACTCCGAAACCATCGAGGCTGCTATCGACAATGCCCTCACCACCCTCGACGAGCGTGAGAGCCGCGTCATCAACGCCTTCTTCGGCATCAACCAGGAGCACGAGACACTGGCTGAGATCGCCGAGGATATGGACCTCAAGCGCGAGCGTGTCCGTCAGATCCGCGACAAGGCCGTGCGCAAACTACGTAAAGCTTACAAATTTAATTTGCAGAAAATATGAAAAGACAAGTATTACTGATCGTCGCTCTGATGCTGGTCGCTGCGGGTGCTGTGGCGCAGATACCGGCTAACGTGATGGACGTGCTGAATAAGTGTGATGAGAAGATGAGCGATCCGAAAGGCATCATCCTCGACATGACGCTCAAAACCAAAATCCTCATCATGTCCGTCAATGGCACCGTCAAGATGTGTGAGAAGGGCGAGAAGTCGTATATCCAGATGACAGCCAAGGCCATGGGGAAGGAGATGAGAGTGGAACACGGTTTCGACGGCCAGCAGGACTGGGAGTTCGAGGCTGCCACGAGCAAGAAGGATCGCGACACGCTGACCATCACCAAGACCAACAAGGCCAACAAGGACGACTTCAGCCTTGATCTCGATGTCGACAAGATGTACAAGACGGCGAAGATGAAGGAGAAGGGACTCTATTACGAGATCAGCTTGTCTGACCGTATCGACCCCCAAGCACCCAAGAAGATGTCGTTGAAGATTGCCAAGAACAACTACAATTTGCGCGAAGTGGTCTATTCCGAGGGCGGGGCCAAGATCACCATGACCGTCACGAAGATCACGCACGGCTGCAGCGACAGTTGGTTTAAGCTGGATATGAACCGCTACAAGAATGCCGTAGTGGTAAGGAAATGATCTTACAAAAGGAAATAGATTAAAAGAAAATAAGAATCCCCACTCAGCTCGAGTGGGGATTCTTGATTTATTTGATGAGGTCGACGGAGCGCTTGAGGAAGCGGTCGAGGGCCTCGCCCTTTAGCATACCATTCTGGAGCAGGGCCAGGTCGATGAGCTGGTGGACGATGGAGTTGTCCTTCGCATAGTCGGCGATGACAGCGGTCTTCTTGTCCTTCTCAGCCTGAACGGCTTTCTCTGCCTCTGCCTTCTGGTCTTTCTCCTCCTGGGTGATCTCGTCGTACTTCTTCTTATCCTGTGCCTGACGGATGGCAGCCAGACGGGCCTCCTGACCCTTCAGCTCTGCAAGGATGGGCTTGAGGGCCTCGGCAGTGGCAGCCTCAGAGTCATCGAGCACTTTCTTCACGAGCGGATGATCGGAGTTGAGCACGAGGTTGAACGAGTCGGGCATCTGACCATAGAAGCCCATGCCGGCCTGGAACTTGCTCATGTCCTTCATACGACGCATATATTCGTTCTGCGTGATGACCACTGGACGGGCCTCGGTGCCGAGAGCATCGACCTGGACCATGAACTCGGTATGGTCGATCTTCGGCAACTGTGTGCGGAAGACGGCTGACAAATTGTCACTCTGCTCTTCAGAGAGGTCGGACTTCGGGGCGTCGCTCTTGACGATGAGGCGATCGATGATGTCGGAGTCGACACGGGTGAAGCGGCTCTTCTCGAACTTCTGCTCGAGGGTCTGGATGGTGGGCACGTCGAGCTGGCCGTCGAGTAGCAGTACGCTGTAGCCCTTGTCCTGGGCGGCCTTGATATATGAGTACTGCTCTTCCTTGTCGGTGGCATAGAGGTAGACGAGGGTGTCGTCCTTATCCTTCTGGTTGGCTTCGATGAGGGTCTTGTACTCGTCGAAGGTGAAGTATTTGCCTTCTGTGTCCTTCATCAGGGCGAACTCCTTGGCGCGGTCATAGAAACCTTCCTCGGAGAGGATGCCGTAGTTGATGAAGAGCTTCAGGTCGTCCCACTTCTCCTCGTACTCCTTGCGGTTCTCGCCGAAGATAGCCTTCAGACGGTCGGCTACTTTCTTGGTGATGTAGGTGGAGATCTTCTTCACCTCGCGGTCGCTCTGCAGATAGCTGCGGCTGACGTTCAAGGGGATATCGGGTGAGTCGATCACACCGTGCAACAGGGTGAGGAACTCAGGTACGATGCCCTCCACCTGATCGGTGACGAAGACCTGGTTGCAGTAGAGCTGGATCTTGTTTTTCTGCAGCTCGATGTTGGACTTGATCTTCGGGAAATAGAGGATACCCGTGAGGTTGAAGGGGTAGTCGACGTTGAGGTGGATCCAGAACAGCGGCTCGTCGCTCATGGGGTAGAGGGTGCGGTAGAACGACTTGTAATCCTCGTCCTTGAGTGTGCTTGGGGCTTTGGTCCACAGGGGCTCTACATTATTGATGATGTTGTCCTCGGCGGTGTCCACCATCTTGCTCTCTTCCTTTGACCACTCCTGCTTCTTACCGAAGGCGATGGGTACGGCCATAAATTTGCAGTATTTCTGGAGCAGGCCCTCGAGCTTATACTTGTCGAGGAACTCCTTGCAGTCGTCGTCGATGTAGAGGATGATGTCGGAACCGTGGTCGGCGCGCTCGGCATCGTCGATCTCGTAGGCCGGTGAGCCGTCGCAGCTCCACTTCACGGCCTTGGCACCTTCCTTATACGACTTGGTGATGATCTCTACCTTCTTCGATACCATGAATGAGGAGTAGAAACCAAGACCGAAGTGGCCGATGATGTTGTTGGCATTGTCCTTGTACTTCTCGAGGAAGTCGCTGACGCCCGAGAAAGCAATCTGGTTGATGTACTTGTCGATCTCCTCTTCGGTCATGCCGATACCGTGGTCGCTGATGGTGATGGTGCCTTTGTCGGCATCGAAGTTGACACGTACGGTGAGGTCGCCCAGGTCGTCTTTGTACTCGCCCTGTGCTGCCAACGTCTTCATCTTCTGCGTGGCATCTACCGCATTGGAAACCATTTCACGGAGGAAGATCTCGTGATCACTATAAAGAAACTTTTTGATGACTGGAAAGATGTTCTCAGTCGTTACGCCAATATTACCTTTTTGCATAGTTTTTATATTTTTACCTTTTTACTTTTTTACCTTTCCAAGCATCATGCAAATACCGTGCCAAACAAAAAATGAGCGGCATCTGTCATCGGACAGACACCGCTCGCGTACAAGCAGTATATTAGTATGTGGTATTTTTCTTACTTGAAGATGAGCTGGGCGAACTCGAAGAGGCTGCGACGCCAGGTGTGCCACTCGTGGGCAGTGCCGGGCGACTCGTAACCTACGGCGTTCATGCCGAGTTGCTCCTTGATATTCTTGGCAGCCTCGACGCAACCCATGTTCTCCTTGCCACCACCGCTCATGAAGAGCAGCTTGACATTCTTAGCAAAACCTTCTGAATTCTTGACCTGGTCAACGTTCCATGCACCGCTGCTGAACGAGCCTACATAAGCGAACTTATCGGGATTGGCGAGTGTGATCTCACGAGCCTGCATGCCACCCATGGACAGACCGGCATAAGCACGGTGCTGGGGATCGGCAATCACACGGTAGTTCTTCTCGACCATCGGGATGATATCGTTGAAGAGCACATTCTTGAAGCCCTCGGAGAAGCCACCGAAGCCGCCGAAACCGCCACGACGCTGACCACCCTGACCGGGAGCACCCTGAGGACGCTGGCCACCCTGACCAGGAGCGCCCTGAGGACGGGGACCCTGAGGAGCTGCACCTGCAGCACCCTGTGGACGCGGACCACCGAAGCCGCCAAAGCCGCCAGCCTCACCTGGACGCTGTGTGTTCAGACCATTGTCCATCACGATGATGCAAGGAACGGCCTTACCCTCGGCAATCAGGTTGTCCAGGATCTGAGCGGTGTGACCCTGCTCGGCCCAGCCGTACTCGTTCTCACCCATACCATGCTGCAGATACAGAACGGGGAACTTCTTGGTGGGATTGGTGAAATACTCATGAGGCAGATAAACGTGGCAACGACGCATCTTCTCGGTGTAGGTAGACCAGTAGAAGACCTCGCTGACAGAGCCCTGCGGTACATTCTTCACCTGCCAGAAATCCTGATCGGCAGAAGGCACCTCGATGCCACTGCCCCAACGGCTGGCACCATAGTAATACAGGCTATTGGGATCGGGCACGCTGGCACCGTCGATGTTGAGCTGATAGTAGTGGAAACCCTCGTCCTGAGGCTCTGAGGTACCGGTCCAGAGACCGTTCTCATCCTTGGTCATCTCGTAGATCTTACCAGCGATGTCGAGACCAACGAACTTGGCCTGAGGGGCTGAGATCTGCGCACGTACCTGACGCTTTGAGTTGACGGCGGGGAACTGCTTGTTGTCCTGGTTGCTAGCTGCGGGCTTGAAGTCCTCAACCTCTGCCTGTACTGAAGGCACGATGGGGTTCTGTCTGGGTGCTCCGAACTGAGCGAATGCTGTCATGCTTGTGAAAGCCAGCATTGTAAGAATCATTTTTTTCATAAGTTGATTTTTATAAGTTGAAAATATTAAGTTGATAATCATTCCTACACTAATAACGATTTGACGCAGTTTCTACCCGAAAGTAAAAACTGCGCCGAAAGAGTTAAGATATATTAACAATAGATCTTACTTACCAAGGGCTGTGAGCTTGCTCTTGATCTTATCGACATAGGCGTCGATAGTGGCCACAGCCACGATGTTGACCACGTCGCGCACCGAAGCACCGAAGTCGATGAAGTGGATGGCCTTGTTCAGTCCCATCTGGATCGGACCGATGATCTCGGCGTCGGAACCCAGCATTTGCAGCATCTTGTAAGAGGAGCGGGCAGAGGTGAGGTTGGGGAAGATGAGTGTGTTGACCTTCTTGCCCTTGAGACGGGTGAAGGGATACTGCTCATCGCGCAGTTCATTGTCGAGGGCGCAGTCCAACTGCATCTCTCCGTCGATGGGCAGGTCAGGATACATCTCCTGCATCTGTTCGACAGCACGCTTCACCTTCTTGGCACCCGAACTGGTGGAAGAGCCGAAGTTGGAGTGGCTCATCATGCCGATGACGGGCTTCTCATTGAAGAAGCGTACGGCTGTGGCAGCGAGCTTGGCGATGTCGACGAGGGTGTCGGTATCGGGATTCTCGTTGACCAGGGTGTCGGCGATGTAATAGGTGCCCTTGGGGGAGTTGATGATATGCATGGCACCGAAGTGCTCGTATTCCGGACGGATACCGATGACCTCGTTGACAACCTTAATGGTATTGGAGTATTTGGTATAGAGACCGGTGATGAAGGCGTCGGCCTCACCAGTCTCGACCATCATCATACCGAAGTAGTTGCGCTCGAACATCTTATCGTTGGCCTCCTGGAAAGTGTAGCCGTCGCGCTGACGCTTTTCGGTGAGGAT
>JAEEGL014886078.1_pt1 | contig 89110 bp, 95 predicted proteins | sample 9134231 | NCBI WGS metagenome assembly JAEEGL01 (sample SAMN16246548, study PRJNA631951) | gut metagenome | biome: gut microbiome; feature: rumen; material: fiber-attached | host: Bos | place: Iran: Karaj | collected 2018-10 | reverse complement strand
TATAGTTAGTCTTCTTATTACCAAAAGATCCAAGTCCTACTGATTCTATTGGGAAATTACTCAAATTATCCTGAATAATAGAATCATAATCAATAAATGGAATTAACCACTCTGGAATAGGTGTATCTTTTGGTACTGCTATATTTTCTAATTTACCTTTAAAGATTACTCCTATGGATGTTTCTTCTATAGCTTTATTGCAATAAGGGTCTAACATTTCACACAATCTGTTATATTGTTCTGGATATTGTTCCCTTATCTTTTCTACAGAATTCTTATCTATATTAACCTTTACAATATCTATAGCATTTCTTTCTTTTAAATCAAATCCTGGAAGTCCACTTTTTATATGATTCCAAGCCATAGCAGCTTTAACACCTTGAATTCTAAGTGGATCATCATAGTTATCTAATGATTTAATAATTGCCGGCTTGTAATACCGTTTGCTACCAGATTTAAGGTCATTATAGATAGTTTTCTCTAAGATAGCAATATCTTTAATAAGTTTTAATTGATCAACTTTTCCAGTTATAATATCTTCTAAGAGAATTTTTCTTAATGCTTTTTGAGTATCTTTAGATGTTGAGGATTTTGTTAAACAAGGAATTCCTTTTACATCAAGTACTCCACCAAGATAATTACCTTCTTGTAATACTTGTAATGAAGCATAATTCTTCTTTACAGCAGTAAGCATTATTCTAGACATATAAAACTCATTTTTCATATTAATTCTACATAATTCATCCGATCTATAAGATCCAGATTGTTTTGTAAAATTAATCATATAGAGATTTATAATCGTAGATAATATATAACACATTATGTTTATTAATGCAAATTTCATATTATCCTGTGGAATAGGCTCTAAAACATTAATCATTCTCTTTTTCTCAATAATTTCTTGATTATAAAAATCATAATCTTTCTCATTATCAAGATATTCAAATACATTTAACTTTGAAGGATCTTTTAAATCACCAAATTCATCAGTTTCAAGAAATTCTACAGTTGGTATTTTATTAATAGCATTATACCATTCTGGAGTTTCTTTATCTTTCCACCAATAATCATCAGATTTCTTTTCTTTTTCAAGCATCATAAAAAGATCAAGCCTTTGATGAATAATAGGACAATCATAATCTTTAAGATACTGTATATTGTAATGATACCATGCATCTAAAGATACAAAAGATGAATCAGTATCAGATACAATAGAAATATTCTTAATCATATTTTTATTACGATCCATCCTATCCATCCATTGATGATTATAGAATACATATTCTACAAGAAGATCTCTAAGATAATTTAATTGTGGTATTATTTCTTTTGGTGGTTTTGCTGGTTCTATATATGGAATCTTCATCTTAGTAATAATCTCAATCATAAGATTTCTTGCTATAGGAAGATCCATAAAACAATAGAGATTATTTTTATAAAAGATTCTATTAAGTTCTACTTGGTTACAATTCTGTAGGATTTTATAAACATAATTCATGTCTTCATAAGATGGAATATATTTATACCCACAATTCATCATAACCTTATTAAAACATTCTTCTAAACTTACAAATCCTTCTACTGGCAATATTGTATAATCATCATATTTCCAAGAAGAATACTCATTTCTGATATTATCTATAAAGATAAGAATATCATTAAGAGAGGAAAACTTTACATTATTTCCTAAAAATCCTTCAAAGCAAAGAATTGCAGAAGAAATAAGTGATCTACCCGTGGAAGTAACTGCAGGTGCAATATTAAGATCAAATAAGATAGAAACATAAAGGCCAATCAAGCCATAGATACCATTTACATCAATTTTATCTAATGTCTGTAATAAATTGTAGTGCTCAAACATCTCACTTCCTTTTGGATATTTGAACATTTCTTTTTTATCTTTCTTTCTTAATATTAAAAAATTATCTATAACTCTAGCCATAGGATTAGGTACTTCTTCATGCTTTTTAAACATTGTACCATAGCTAGTTATAATTGGTTCTCTTCTTGATATATAGTCAAGCATTTCTAGCATAGTCATTTGAGCATCTTTATTTTTATATTTATTCTGTATACTCAAATCAAAATTCTTAAATCTCTTTTGTATACTATACTCTACAGCCCTTTCTATATCTTCATAATTCATTCTTGGATGAGCAGAATGAATAATCCTGGTCATCGTATTTTTATAATTTACTAATATAGGATGATCATCTACTTTTACTTTATCCATTCATTACTTTCTCCTCTTCTTTTTCTTTTATTTTCATACAATTATTATAAGTTTCTTTAAATATACTTATAGCTTGTTCTACATCTTTCTTAGTTAATGGTCCTTTCTTATCAATATTAAGACCAAAAATAATTTTCCTTTCTTTTTCTTTCATATTATTCTCTCCTTTTCATTAATATAATATTAGGCCCTAAGTGTTTTTTAACACTTAGGGCCTAGTTTTAACATACACATTTCTTACAATTAATAAATCCCATAGCATTTCCCCAAGATATAATTTTAGATCTTGTAGCATAATCCGGAATTGCTTCAATATTAATTGGTCCGAAGATCATAATTAGATTAGGAATTCCTTGACCATCTGGATCAAACTTAAGTTTTTCAAACATTCTACAAAGTCTATATCCAGTTTCAATCATTTCTGACTGGAATCTTTCATCAAATTCTTTCTTATAATTATCTCTAGTATTTACATAATGAAGATATGGGAAGAATAAAGCCATTCTTTCTTTAAAGCTCATTTTATCCCAACCATCAATAAGCCATTTCCATCTAAGATAATTCTCATCATTGCTATTTGAAGAATTATTTCCATTGCAATTACAAGAACAATCATTAGGATTTACTTTAATTGTATTAGATACTGGATTAAAAAATTCGCCTTTTAAATCTTTCTCAATATAATTAGCCATGATAATAACAACCTTTTATTTAATTATTATCATGTTCAATATTATTCAGTATCAGTACAGAAGTATACTCCAATCTCAGGCTTAATAATTTCTCTAGCAATATTTTCATAAAGAGTAGACTTATTACCATTAATATCAGCAAGATTATCATTGAAATACTGAACAACCTTGTTTTTAAATACTGCATAAGTAGCATTGAAAGAAAGTGCCCCTTCAGTACTCTTAACATAAGAAAATGCAGGATTACCCTTAAATGCTGCTTCAATAAGAGCATTAGTATTATCAAATTCAATATTCTCAGGAATAATAGAATTCTTTACAATAATATTTCCGAATTCTACAGTTTCTGGAATCAGTTCACTAAGTGCCTTAGCCTTAGCTTCGCCCTTTACAAACAGCTGAATATGATATTCTTCTTCATCATAAACAACTTTAATATCAGGATCATCTCCAAACAATTTAGTCATCTGAGTATAATACTCGATCCATGGAGCAGAAAGATTAACTTTAGCCATTAATGCCTCCTATTATTCAACAGTATCTACAGTTTCCGTAATTGTATTATTAGTAGCAATTTCTTCAGTTTCAGTAGAAACTTCTTCAGAAATTGTATTTTCTGCTGTAGTTTCTTCTATATGAATTGCTTCATGTTCTTCATTAGATTCTTCTGTTGCTACAATTTCAATGGATCCTTCTGTATTATCTTCATTCCAAAGGAAAAGATGATAATAAGTTTCCATAATCTTATCAATTCTAGCATGAAGTTCCTTCTTAAAAGAAGTCTTTAATCTTTCTTGAATATAAAGAATTCTGATATTAATTCTATTTCCAGTAATATATCCACTTCTCTGAGCATTTGCAAGATCCATCATTGTATAATTAAACTGAGATACAGTTTTAGTATCATCCTGAGCAAAACCCTCTGTAGTAAGATAATTTAAAATTTCTTTCATTGTAATTTTCTGAAGAGTATTAGCATCTGCAACTCCAGTATTTGCAATGATGTTATCAAGATATTCTGCTACAGCTTCGATCATATCAAGATTTTTATTCTGTTTCTCAAGTACTTCTTGTTTCTTAATATTTTGGGAATTGTTTCTATTATTTTTATTAAAATTCCCATTTTTTCTGTTATTAAAATTTTTCTTAGTGTTACCATTATTGTAACTCATAACAAATTTCCTTTCTTGGGATTGCCCAAATATAAAATTAAAAAGTTTTGTAATATAAAGTGAGTACAATAATATTTTTCAACATTTTTATAATAATTAGAGTTATAGATAAAGTAATATTACGAGCTCAATTACTTCATCATCAATATTATAATATCTAATTATCAAAAATATTCTACATGTAGAAGGAGAAATTTTATTATGGGACTTTATTCTATTAATGAGGAAGATTATGGTCTTGATATGGATGCTCTCGTAGAGGCATTTCTTGTAGATGATCTTACTCATAATTATGGTGAAGATGCAATCCATGAGTTCTGTGCACCTGGTGGAATTGCTGATGCACTTCTTGAAGCTAAGGTTCTTTCTAATAAGAGAACTGCTGTTCGTCTTGATAAGACTTCTGATCAGAAGAGACGTATGGTTATTGCAGCTATTCAGATGGCTAGAGCTAAGAAAGATCCTCTTTACACTAAGCTCGTAAAATATCAGCTTCTTCGTAAGCAGACTAGACAGAAGATTGTTGATAAATATGGAGCTAAGGCTAGTAAGGCTGCTATTAAGGGTCAGAAACAGTATGTAAAGGCTATGAGAGGTGTTAATATTTCTAATAATGTCAATGCTTCCATTGCTGATGCAAAGGAAAAGATGCATTGATGAAATAAATCTTTCATATTTTATTCTCCCTATGAAATTCCAGTAGGTTTTATACCTACTGGAATTTTCAACTTCATTATAATATTATGAGTTTAGGAGATTAGAAATGCATCTGCCTGAATTAGGTTCATATCCATTAACATTAAGAGACTATGAAGTAAATAATTCTAGACCAGGAGAGTTACTTCTTGATTATACAAATTTTGAACTTTATTATATTAATAGAAATACTGGCGAAAGAGTATCTATGGCTAAAGATATTTATCAAAGAATTCTTAGAGCCAAAGTACAAAATACTAATATTATTAGATATGATAATACAGAACATCCATTACCAGTAATTAATAGAAATCTTTCTTTACAAGATGCTACTGTATCTGGAACTACTGTAAAAATGCAAGAGACTAAATACACATATACTCAATATAGAGAAGCTCCACAAAGATATACTCTTGTATTAGATGAGACTAGATATATTTATCCTCCTATTGAAGAAAGAGAATATAATACATTCTACTATATCATTAATTATGCTCATACAGTTGAAATTGAAGACTAAAATGATGAATCTATCTAAAAATAAATTCCAAGAAGGAATTAATCCTTCTTGGAATTTTTAATTTATACATTAATTTTAATTCCGATTTTATTTTTAAATTTAGCTCCAGCAGATTTAATAGTATATGGTACAGCAACTTTTCCATATTGTGATTTATATACTACTTCATTTGTACTCTGTTTAATAATTACAGTACAAGGATTTTGGTCACAAATAGAAACAGCTTCAGTATATTTTGGAGTTTTATAAATAATTTTAGAATTTCTTGTATTTTTTACTATAAAAAGATTACCTGGTTTCTTTATATTTGATCCATCCTTATTAATAAAATTAAGATAGATAGCAAGTAAATAAGCAATCTTATTAGCAGGAATATTTACATTATCAGAAATTATAATATTTTTATCTACTTTATTTGTGTACCATACACTAGTAGATTTTACTTCTACTTTATAGTCATAATTACCAAAATCAAGAATCTCTCTTAATTGAGTTGCTTCTTTCTCTGTAGGAACAATAAAATCACTATCTTTAATTTTAGTAAAAATACAAAGCATTGATGATTTATTGATAATATTCTTATGAATATCTGTTATAGTAGAGCCCAATAATACATCTACTTTTTGAGTATTAATTTTCTCAGGGATTTCTCTACCAGTATTATTATCAAACATATAAATTTTGCCCATAATAATACTCCTCCTTAAGTAATATTTATATACCCATAGATCATTACTGGGTCTTTTTTCATTAATTTGATATCTTTTACTTTAGTAATTTTAGCTCTTCTATTATAAATACCATCATCATAGAAATAGAATGTGCCACTTACATATTTATCCGGTTTCATATCTTTAGAATTCTTAAAAACTGCTCTTTTCTTAAGAATAATTTCTTTACCAGTCTCAGGCTTTACAACATCTACAATGATAGGGTTTCCATCTGGATCTACAATATCTGATTTGTCCCAAGGATCAAAGAAAACTTCACCATCATCTCCAATAAATACTTTATATCCTTCATGTTTCATTGCTTCTTTAAGAGCATCTTCATATATAATAGAAGCAAAAATTTGAGTACTAGGATTATCCCAATCTAATCTAACTCTATACATATTTTCAACAGGCTTATTTGATTTAATATTCTTATATTCCATAGTTTTCTTTACAATATTAAAATCCCATTTATATAATTCATTTTTTTCTATTATATTTAACATCATTTGGATAAATGCTATATCATCATTTTTTCTAAATTGATCTTGCATAAATCCAGCTCTTACTAATCTATCAATAGTTTCTTTATAATCAAAACATTCAATAATAGATTGATATTTAAGAGGACCATTAATGGATCTTCTTTTAGTTGCAATATATTCAATATAATCTTCAATAGATTGATTAAATGAAGTATATGCTCTATATAAAATAGAGCCTATTTCTGTACAATCAGATTTTTTATTATATATTTTCTCAGATTGCTTAGAGTAACATTTACCAAACCATTTATCATCAATAGAAAGATTAAATAAATTTCTAGCAAATGCTGATTCTTTAGTAGTTCCCCAAGAAGATTTAATAATTGCAAGCATTGCAATTACAGAAGGACAAATTCTTTCTTTATTACACTTATCCAATATTGTAGGTTTAATCATTTCCAGAAATGTTGATTCTGAAGTCGTCATATAAAAGTCCTCTTTGATATAGATTATAAAGATGTTTTGGAAATTAGCTAATTATAGAAAGATATTATTATATTGATAGACAGTGTAGCTATCATATATTAAAAGAAGGAGTTTTATTTGTTGTGGGATACTATAAGCCTGTATTTTTTGGAGAAGATACTACTACGTATGGATTTGAATACGATAGAGAGATTTTCGAAAATTATGGGTTAGGAGGAAATGGAGGTGATCAACAGAACCAAGATAATCAGAATAATGATAGTTAAATAAAAATTATAAAAATTGAATATTAAAACTGAATATAGAAAACCAGAGGATAGATTAATCTATCCTCTGGTAAAATATTTATTTTCTTTTCTTTTTCTTAAAGTTTGGCTTATTAAAATTATAATTATTAATATTTCTTAAAGGAGATTCATTATTAATTTCTTCTGTGTTAATATTATTAGATTCTATGATTTCTTCTGATTCAGAATTAATTTGTTCTGATTCATCCGAAATAGATTGGTTAAGATCTACTTCATTCGATTCTTCACTTGTTTTTTCTTTAATATTTTCAGAGATTCTATCATATGTAACATCTGTGCTTTGAACCTCTTCTTCAGAGTTTTCGATATTAATTGCTTCATGGAAATTTTCTCCAGTATTTGACTCAGAAATAGATTCAACATATTCAAATGATCCATCTACATATTCTTCAGAATAACTTTCTTCTATTTCTTTAGATTCTTCAAGAACTTTATATTGTTCATCTGTAAAAGTATTTTCTTCTAATTCATCGTTATTAGAAATTTCTGTATTCTTTTCTATAATTGGAACTTCTACTTCTTTAATTTCAACTACCGGTTCTGGTTTGATTTCATCTTTTACAATAATAATATCACTAGTCTTTTTATTTTTTAATTCATCTTTATATAAATTCTCAAGTTTATTATAATCCATATTTCTAACAAAGTTCCAATTATCATTTAATAATACTTCAATATCAGAAATAGAGTTTATTCTCTTAGCATATGCATATGGAACTCCAGAAAATACTGTATGGATACCAGACTTATTAATATTTCTTCTATCTACAATTCCTCTAGAGATAAGTCTCATAAGATTTGGTCTTGTAACTCTGATATTTCTTCTATTAGTAAAAATACTCATATAATAAATGCCTTCCTTAGTATATTTATCATAAGGTTATTAAGATAAAATATCCCATAGAGGCCTGGTTCCTCTATGGGATATGTATTGGAATAATTTTATTGGATTAGATACTATTATTCCTTTACAACTTCTACAGTACCATTATAAGCTACTTCTGCTTTATATCCCTTAGCAATAAAGGACTCATCAAGATTACTGAACTTGCCACCATATACAAATTCCTTACAATCAGAATCAGGAGTAAGAGTCTTAACTGCTTCAGTTGCAGCAAAAGTACCACCAGAGATAACAATAGAAGTATTCTCAGTAGCAACGCCCGTCTTATTAGGATCACCTTCCATAAATGCAGCACCATTTGCTTTAAATTTGCCACCAAGAATAGTAACTGAGATAGGAAGTTTGGTACTATGTTCTGCTACAGAGATACAGATATTCTGACCAGTAGAGCCATTACCATTGCTCTTCTGAGTAGCTTCTCCTTCACCAGTAGAAATATATTCTCCACCTTCAATAGTAAGCTTACCAGCACGGATCTCAACAGGAAGATAGGATGTAACCTTAGAATTTCCACCAAGGAAGTATTCACCATCACCAGCAAGATAAATACCATTTGGCTCATCAGCATTCTCTGCTCTTGTAATAGCAGTACCATTAAAATTAAGCTTTGTTCCAGTAGAAGTACCATTGGAAGCAAAGCCATACCAGAATCCATCAAGAACTACATCTTTACCAATATTAACAGTACCATTCTTAGTCTTACTATTAGTAAAGATAGGATCATTTGCAATGATTCTAATTTTACCATCGATGTTAAGAATAGGATTCCAATCATCATAAATATTAGACATAATAAAGATATATCCATTATCCATATCAGATGACTTGATTGTACCTTCACCAATTACATTGAGGGTATTGTTCCAACAATAAATAGACTCATTACAAGTAATACTAGCTTTATTCAATTTAAGAGTAATCTCTTTGACTCTATAAATCTGAACATAACTATTCAGAACAGTATTCTTATTTACCTCAATAACAGTACCACTCTGAGCTCTCTTAAATGCATCATCAAGAGAATCTACAGCAATACCATCTACAACAATAGCATCAAGACCAAGCTTATCTTCCTGACCAATAATAGCTTCTTCCTTGATACCAAGTCTATTATCGAAATTGAAAGTTACTTTCATAATCTTAGTCTCCTTTAATTAACCATTATTACCATTATCAACAGGTTCTGATGAATCAGATCCCTGAGAACCATCTTCACCACCAGCAGGCTCTTCTCCACCTTCTCCAGAACCTTCTTCAGTATCTACAGGGGTATATTCAGAAGAAACTGAAAGTACTTTAGAAGCTACATCTTCCTGAGATCTACCCATAAATACATAATTTACTCCATCAGTAAGTTCTGCTTCCTCACCAAAGAATTTAACTTCAGAATATCCTTCTGCAGAAGCTCCAGCCTGATCAAACTTAATAGCAAACCAATAACCATTTTTATCGATAGCTTCAATACCAAGCTTAGAATAGTCTTCAACTTTAATAAGCTTACCAGAAAGAATACCATTATAGATTTCAATCTTATCCTGAATCTTATCAAGACCTTCAGCATCTTCTTCAGCAGGGATAGAGAAGAAGGATTCAAGTTTTTTAACACCAAAATTCTGATCTTCTTCTACAGTAAGCTCTTCGCCAGCCTCAAGATGGTCATACTGCTCATATACATTATCCACATCTACAGGATAATACTTATCATCCTTAATAATAGCTACATAAGAAGTATCAAGAAGAGCAATTACTTGTCTTGCTACATCCACTTCTACAACATCAACAAAATTCTCTTCATTTTTAATAAGAACTTTATCAGTAGCCTTTCTAGTTGGATATTTAGGTTTAATAGCTACAAAAATCTTTTCAGCCATGATATTATTAAACTCCTTTTATATTTAAACTTTATTTAAATATCATCGTCATCATCAACAAGATCATTAATATCTACTTCTGTATCTAATGCATCTGCATCATGTCCAATAGCAGCATCAATAATCTCATCGTCTTCAAAAGGATCAAAAGCAATATCTCTTTCAGCAGCAATTACTTCATCAGCATCCATGCCTTCAAGAGAATTATCTACTTCATCATCTTCATAATTAAGACCAGTATCAACTACCTCATCTTCATCTTCTAAGTCATCAGTATCTTCGTGCATAGAATTAAGGGCAGCATCAACATCATCATCTCCAATAAGGGCAGCATCGATAGAATCATCAAAAAGATCGATACTATCAAATTCATCACTTACTCTAGGAATAGTTCTAATCATAATTGTCTATTCCTCCTTTAAAAATCATCATCATCAAAGTCATCATCAAGAAGATCATCAATATCTTCATCACTCAGATCAACTTTATCAAATTTATCATCAAGAAGTTCATCAACATCTTCTTTTAGTTGAAATTCTTCTAATGTAACATCTTTATTTGTAAATAAATGAGCAGATTCATCTGTATATCGATCTTCAATGACACCAAGAATAATATCATCAGTATCATCAACAAGATCATTCATATCTTCAATTGCATCTTGCATTTCGATATCTTCTTCAAAAAGAGTATTTAGACTCTTCATTATTTACGTCCTCCTGGAATATTATTATGAAGTTCCTCTTTACCTTTAACATCTACTCTAGACATCATATCTTTGATATAAAATTCAATTACAAAGATAAGCATAGGAATAAGGAAATAATTTTCTGTATTATTTTCAGTTTCAGTTATTCTTTCTAATGGAATAATATCTTCTATACCAAGATCAATATGATTAAAATATTTAATAAGCATATTATATTTAGTATATTTAGTATCCTGATCAAATAATTGATTCTCTAAAATATGTCCAATAACTTGAGGATCAAGAATATCGATGGCATTAGCAAACATTTCAGCTACAGGATCTGGATCATTATAATTTAATTCAAAATAATCTTCGTATCTTGTACCAAATATAGTACCAGGATCATCAATATAAACAGCAGCAGAAGAATGTTTACATGATGAAAGTTCATTCTTTTCTCTAGTTTCTAATACTTTCCAAATAGATCTATTGTATTTAATCATAAACTCAGGTCTTAATGTAGTTTTATGATCTACAAAATCATATTTAGAATCTGTATTTTCTAGAATTTTATTTCGAATAATAAATTCCATCATATAAGGATCATAGAAATAGTCAGAATTCATATTCCATTGACAAACTCTATACAAATATACAAAAGTATAAGTTTGTACTTTATTATTATAATATAATCCTTTAAAAAGTTCTTTCATATTTACTGCTGCATCATCTAGTTGTTTACAAACATCATATTTAGTTTTATGTAATACTGAAGCATAATTAGTTCCAATATTACCAGAAATGAATTCAAATTCATCTACAACCAATTCATGAAGTTCATGATCATCTAAATGATCAAGTTTGTATTCAATTCTAAAATAATTTCCACCATTTTCAAAAGTATCAGTAGTAACAGAAGTTACATTAAACTGATATCTTTGATTAATCATAGAAATAACAAAATTATCTCCTACATATGGATGAATAGTATTTGGTAATATAATAGCATCACCAGTAATTTCTGATGCTTCAATACCAAAATCACCATTTTCTAATGATGTAGCAATTCTGTCAATTCCATATAAATAGAAATTATGAATTAAATTGAATCTTAAAGATGATTCTGGACCATGTTCAGCATATGTAATTTTTAATGCTGGATCTAAAGTTGTTCTAGTAGTGTTAATATTATAATACTCAACAGGTGTACCTTTTTTATCATTAAATAAATAAAAAGGATTTTTTAATAAATCTTTTTGAAGATCTATTACAGATTGAGTCATTGTTTTATGTTGAACATTAAGCAAGCCCACTATAAGGACCTCCATACTATTGAATTATAATGATGTTTTTGGAAGCCTTATTAGTGCTTATCAAAGAATGAAATAAATGCAGCTTCTTTAATTATATTATCTCCGAAAGTAGGAAGTATTTCATCTTTAATAATTTTCTCAATTTTCTGCATATCTTCAAAATTATATAACCTAGTAGATGAATTCTTTATAATATTTGTAAGCCTATCTAAAACATCTTCATCTGTATATCCAGTAAAGTGTGGTGCATGAGGAAGTTCTGGAATTTTAAACATATCCCAAAACTCAAGATCATAATGATAACTTATCATCCCATATGGTGTTGGGGCACCTACTACAAACATACCATCATACATAGATCCATCTTCATGAATTTTGGATTTCCAAGCATATGGTAAATTTAAAAATGCTAAAGCAGTAAGAATAGTTCTATGCTTATATAAATCATTAAATGAATGATATGTATCAGATAATTCTCCAACAGATTCATTAGGATTTTCTTTTTTAAAATTATCAATTAATCTTTGAATATGTTTAAGTTGAATATTCATTTTATTTTCTCCAATGTGTTATTGAAATATTTTCTATATTCTCATAATTATTCAATACAAACATCATTATATCTTTCCAATTTGAATAGAGTTTTTCTATTGATTGGATAAGATCTTTACATTCTAATGAAATTTTTGATTTTGTTACTTTGTCAATACTTCTATCATTTGGTATAATATCATCAATAAGTTTTTCTAAATCTACTGCTAAAGTATTCTCCATAATTATACCAATAGATTCTGGAGTAAAATTATAAGGATAAATATCGGTTGCATCATCGTGCTTATCTTTGAGATATTTTAAAACTGTATTATATTTATTCTCAGTATCTCCATGATCTAAATTATACCAAAAGATAGAATTAAATGGCCTTATTTCTTTAGTATAAGGATTGAATTCAAAACAATGCTCGCATGAATAAAGTATCATATGAAGTTCAAGATTATTATTTTTTAATCTAGATTCATATGCTCTGATATAAGTTTCCAAACACTTAGCAGCTTTAGTTTTCATGACATATAATAATTCCTCCTTTCAAAAAATAAAAATAGGCATAAATTTGCCTTTAATAATGAGTTTTCCTATTACATTAATCAAAGAAACTTTTTATTTTAGATTCTCTATCTAAAGGTTTTGTTCTTACTACATTAGAAGAATTTTCATTATTTATATAATCTTCTGGTTCATATACAGTTTCTATATTATATCTTTTAATAGATGAATATGGGGTATCATTTAATGAATTTCCAATTAATTGAGCAGTATAAGGAGCTATTAATTGTGAACCCCATAAATATAAATCACATGTTAAAATATTATAAACAAATTCTTTCCATTTTGTAGTGGATCTTATTGTAAAATAAAAAGAATTATTAAATCCTATATTTACACCATAATCAAGATCATTAGAATCTTTTCCTTCATAAAGAGAATGGGAAAATTCTATTTTATTATTTCTCATAGGATATGATTCAATAGTAACTATTTTATTAGATAAAATATCTAATTTATTTTCTCTTGTTATATAATAAGGATCAAATAAAATATCATCAAATGTTCTTACTTTATCTCTTAATCCTAATATAGAATGTGGTGGTATCACTATAGATCCTTTATTAAATTCTTCTTTATTTTCTGAAGGGTATTCTATTCTTAAATAAGAATTAAAATTTCTTTTTGCTGTTATAAGGTAATTTTCATTCTTATATTTATTGCTTGTATATTTATACTCTTCATAAGATCTTCTCTTATTTCCATCTTTATCTTTAATCCCAATATCTACTACTAATTTTAAAGATACATTACTACCAAAATCCATAACTGTATCTACTAATCTTTCATACTGAAATAAAAGAACTGACCTCATTTCTCCCATTTTATTCTCCATTATAATGACGATTTATATTGTTATTAAAAGGTAGAAAAAATAATAAAAATAAAAAATAAAGAGGTTGGATTTCCAACCTCTTTATTTCTAAAGTATTTAAGATTTACTATATTATGCAGCAATTGGTTTTATAGATCCAAAGATATAATTTGAATCTTTGTATTGTTCTGAATCATAATCTACCCAGAACATACTGTTCATTGCTGCCTGCTGTGATGGTTGATAAATCAGATCAGTAGCATATGTGATCTGTACCTTGTCATCACAAATCATCTTAAATTTGTTACAATTTGTGTACTCGGATAACCTAAATCTACAGATAGGAATATCCTGGTTTTTAAACACATTGGAGATATTAATTACAAGCTTTTTCCATTCATTGAAAGAAATTGACCGACCATCAGGCTTTTTGCTAAAAGTCTGAAGATCTTTCATATCAATCCTATCAATAAATGTATACCTTTCTCTAAAATCTGTTATACAACGAGGAAGCTGCTCATTATTCTTCTTTTTATCTTCCATACTAAAAGTATTAAGAATAATTTTCTCTACAGCTTCTTTCTGAGAGAATGCTACAAAAGCTTCTTTCCTTATGTCAGTATCAATAGAAGTCATAGTTACAGCTCTATATGTATCTCCATATATAATACAAGGATCAATAAGAATTGAATTTAGTGCATCTCTATTTTTATTGAAGATAATTGCCTGTATTAATAATGGAAATCTTGGATTTCTTCCATATAATACAGATAAATTATTCTTTCGAACAAGATCTGTAAATTTATAGAGTTTATCAAATCCATATTCCCAATCAGCATTGTTTTGAGCAACATCAGGCATTTCCTCTTCTATTCTTTTAACAGGCTTTTTTTCCTGTTCTACTTCAGGAATAGAAGAGTTTTTTGATTCTTTCTTCTCTTCCTCTTTAGCAGAATTCTGAGAAGGATGTTCTTCTGCAATAGGTACTATAGGCTTAAACTCTCCATCGATAATATTTTCATTAGTATTATTGATAGTTGCTTTAAACGTTTTTAAATCCTCTGCAGAAGATTTAATTACATCCTCTACATTTACAACTACAGCTTCTTCGAAAGGAACTGCCCCTTCTTCATGATCATCTACAGGATGATCATTCTTTAATGTTTGTTCTGCTACAATATCAGCAGCAATAGATTTTTTAAGGCTTCTTGTAAAGATAGATTCACAATCATCATTAAGATAATAATATTTCTTTACAAGATCTGGAACATCATCCATCATACTAATATAATTATTCCACATAGGAACAAGTTCTTTATTTTTAGGAATCAGTTTATACTGATCACTTTCATTAAGGAACATATCAATTAGATATGAATGAACCACAATCCATGCTGCTTCTTTTAAAGGATTTCTGTTCCAACCCTTTCCAAGAATTGAAAATTTAACAGGAGAATTTAAAGCAGGTATTACTTTAATAGTTTTTCCAGAAATGTAAGCTTTTCTGATTTCATTATTTTCTCCAGATTTTTCAATATTTGCTACATAGTATACAAGGGTATTACAGAATCCCTGTAAATATGCTAAAGCCATACCAAACTCTCTATCAGTTTTGGATTGCTTTGCTTTGAAGAAATTATTAACAAAATAATAGATTTCTCCATCTGATTCTGTAAAGTAGGGTTCTGCTGTTAACTGATTATTTTCAAGCTTTTTATAATAAGCTTTTACGATCTCAGGATCTCTTGTTCCATCCTTAGGATCAAATAAAATCTTATCATAAGTTCCTCTTGCTACAAAATCAGAATATTCTTCTTCTCCTCCAAATCCTATATTTTGAAATTTTATTTCTTTTGACAGATTTGGAATTACTGATTTTAAATCATGAGTTGCTTCTCTGGTTCTTGCAATAGGACCAGAATACTTCTCATGCTCGGTTACATCGAACTCAATTTTTCTTTTTGAAACAGATTCATTAAGTTCTTTAATAGCTTTTTCTTTTTCTTCCATTTTAGAAGGAACAGAAAGAGGATCGATACGTGCACCATCAACCTTTTTAAGATACTTTTCAGCTCTTTCTACAACCTTCTTAGCCTTAGCTATTTTTTCCTCAAGATCTTTATTAATGTGATCAGGAATAATAGTGTTAGGATCAGATTCAAATTTCTTTTTAATGTCCTGACAATAGATCAATTCCCTTTCAGCTTTTAATAAAGCTTCTTCGGCTTTTCTTTTTGTTTCATTGCTAAAATTCTTACCCATATTATTCTCCTTTCTAGGGTCTTTAGAAAGATATAGAGAACTATTTCTCTATTCAATATAATAATATCTTCTTATAAAAATAAATAAAATAAAATATCAGAAGAGGATTAATCCTCTTCTGATTTATCTATTATTGTGTTGCAAAATATATAGCTGGTAATAATTTAGTATCTGTTTTTATAAATACAGGTTGTGGTCCTACTACATTTTCTTCAAATACATATTTAAATCTATCTTTAATATGCTTTTTTGTTTCTTCTTGTAAATTTTGAATAGTTAAATTATCAACATTCATAACTTTACATTCTGATGCATATTTATTAAATACATGTTTTTTAGAATTATAGTATGAAACTAATTGTTTAAATCCTACATCTACTAATTCTATATAAATAGTATCATCATCTCTAGTTCTGCCTAAAGTTTGTCTAGCTAATACTTCAGATTTAAAAGGTTCTGCTAATACTACAGAATATTTTAAATGTGCTATATCTTCTCCAGCTCCAGCAGATTTGGTAGTAGTAAGAATATACTTTTTAGTTTTTTCATATTGTTTATCTTCACTTATAGAAGTATAGATGCCAATATCATATTGTAATTCTGGGTAGTTAAATAGTATTCTTTGTTTTACTTTAAGTATTGCATTATTAGTTCCTATATAAAATAATGCTCTGCCACCAGCTTTATGAATAAGAGAAAATATATAATCAAACATTATCCAAAATCTTTCATTTCTCATTAAATATTCAATATATAATGGATTACTGATTCCATAAACAGATGTTTTACATTTTGTAATATCTGATGGTTTTGGAAATGAATTGTATTTTATTGCTATATATTTAGTATGAGCATCTATATCTGGATTAAATAAATCTATAGATGGTACATTTTTCATATATAGTTTATAAATTTGATTTTCTTTACTATCAGATCTGGATGGAGTTGCTGTAACATAATAAGTTCTCCATACATCTCTAGCAGCAAAATCTATAAGACTCATATTTAAGAAATTTTGATGAGCCTCATCGAATACTTTAATTCCTATTTTTAATTTCTTAAATAATTTTCCTATAGAATCCCATCCATGTTGATTAGCATATGATTGTAAAGTAGAATGTGTACATAAATACAATGATTTATTTAATACTGTACTTTTATCATCCAGTATTCGTGTAATCATTGGTCCACCTTCTATTTTTATAATTTCAGAATCGTCAATAGTGGTATATTCTTTTATTCTTTCAATCCATTGATCTAATATACCAGTTTGAGCAGTTATTACCATTGTTCTTATTCCTAAATATGAAATAGCTGCTGATATAACAAATGTCTTACCTTTACCAGTAAATAGATTTAATGCAAATTGAGATTTACTACTATTCTTTTGATATTTTCCTTTACAAAGTACAAAGTTTAATGCTTCTAATTGTACATCATCTCTAGGGCCCATTTTCATTTTAATTGGTTTTAGATTATAATTAAATTCATGATTATGTACTACTGTAGAAGTAAATTCTTCTAATTCCAAAGTGGAAGAAATTTTTCTTTTTACATAATCTACATCAATTCCTCTAGGAAGAAATAATTTTTTAGATATATTATCATAATAAATTCCAATATAATCTTTTCTAAATCTAATTGGATCCCATATAGTAAATTTATTTGTTAGTGTAGGAAAATCTTCCCAATTACAATCATTAATAACTATTGCTGAATTATGCAATATCATTTTATAATCATTTATAGTTTTCATGATATTTCCTTTTTTAAAAAATATAAGGGAAGACATTTAATCTTCCCTTATAATAATTATTCATCAGAAGAATCAATAGGCCTATCAGTTTCAATATCATAAAATACATCTCTTAATTGATCCATATTATCATTATCTTCAATCATTCTATAATTATCAGAAATCATTTCATTATTTTCTACATAATCTTGAGGTTTTTCCATGAAATATAGATCAAATACTGAAGCCTTTCTTTTCTTTGTAGATAAAGGACTAATAAGTGTTTTACCAATTCTCTGATATTCAAGATTTACTGTAATAGATGGACTATTATTAAGTGCAGATCCTAAAGTAAGAATCTTATAATGAGCATCTTTAATAGACCAATTAGGCATACTAAGGATATCATCAGAATCTCTCATCTGATTAGATAATATAGTTTCAAGATGAATAGCAGATACATGTATTCCACCGTCTGTATTAGCAGAAATAAATTCTTTTACTATTTCATCTTTAGTAAAACTACTAGTATCTTTTTCTCTATCTATAATATGTTTAGATCTTTCAAGAGTTCTCTGTAATTCTTTATTTTGTATTTTTACAGTAAATACTACAGCTATACTTCTTAATTGTTCTAGTGGTACAATATAAGTACCATCTTCATTTTCTTTAACTTTCTTTGATCTTAGTAATCTATTTAAATCTTCTGTAAGATAAATATTATCTTCTTCTGCTGTATGGAAAGTAATGATATTTCCATCAGGATATCTAATATCAAATGAAGGAGTAAATTCTTCATATTCAATATTAGAATCTTCAGAATCATCTTCCTCATCGGAAGTAAATTTATTAGAATCTAGAATCATATAATATCCATCTAATTCAATATCTTCTTGAATAGAAATCATATTAAGATTTAATTCAAAGATATCATAGAATTCAGAATTCCATTTCATTTCAATTACAGATGATTCAAGTAAATGTTTTGCTGATAGAAGCATCTGGGTATAAATAGAAGAAAGTAATTCTGCTGCAATCTTTCCAGGATTTATATCTCTATTTACATAATAAAGATCTCCATAACATTTTCTACAAATACCATGACCATGTGCATAAGAAGCACAAGTAATTGGAGATCTAAAATATAAAGTTTGTCCAATTAAATGTACATCTTTATCTTTATCAAGTAAATAATCAATACCATCTGGATCTAATTTATAATATCTTCTATCATACATAGATAGCCAGCTAGCATCTTTAATAAATACTTTAATAAAATTTTTAGTATCACAAGAATAATCAGGATCTGGATTAAAGAAAGTATCAAGATTATTAGTTTCTAGTAATCTTGCAAATGCTCCAGAAGTACCAACATTCATTTTTTGTAAAATTTGTGCTGTTCTACCTACAGAAGAATCAATTACATAAGATTCTGGATTAGATACTCCACCATTCATGAAAGAATTATTTATAATATATGGAAATACTCCACCATGACCGTCAGGTTTAGTTCCAATATTTACAGATACTTCTTTAAATTGTTTAGGAGATATTGCTTCTTGTGCAATAAATGAATCTCTTAAACAATGATCATTATTTTTAATATAATTGATCTGTGTTTGAGTATATTTCATACCAACATCTTTTACATCTTCAATAGGAACTCCAGTTAAATCAGCATGAATAGATCGGTTAAATTCTGGATATTTTTCCATTAAATCTAGTGTATCTTTAAAATTAACAGTATTAGAAAGATACATAGCAAATTCATCTATATATTTAAATTTGTAAATAGTTTCATCAATAAGATTATTTAGAGTAATAAAATCAACATTTTTAGAATGCTGTTTTATTAACATATTAAAATATTTTTTAATACTGTTCTTGGTTATTTGTCTTGTATCAAATAGATGAATTACAGTAATTGGATCTCCAATATAGATAGGAAATGTCCAAAAGATTAATTGAAAATATAATTGACAAATTCCTAATCTTAAAAAATTTCCATCTTCTAAATGAATTCCAATTTTAAGTGCTTGTACATCTGGATCTTCAATACCATCTCTCATTATATTAAGTAATCCTTCAAAATAAGATCCATAATTTTGAGGAGTTATATCATTAGTATTAATTTCCATATAACCATTTTGTATTAAAGGAATATATGGACCATAATTTTCTAAATAAGTTACCATTTTTATTTCTCCTTTTCCCTTATATTTAAAAGTTTTTTAAATTATAAAATTTAAATATTATAGTTTCTTCAAAATTATAATATATTTATAAAAAGAAATTTAATAATAGAGAGAAGAGTATAATACTCTTCTCTCTTAATTTTATTTTTTATAATCCCAATCTATTTCATTTGGCTTATGATTCCAAATAATGCCACAAATATTTCCAGTATCAATATCTTGAATTTTAATTCCAAAAGTTGGTAAACCTTTCTTTTTTGTTTGAAAATATTCTTGTGTTAAATAGATTATATTTCCTCCAATAGGATGATAATCTGCTAAACCATCTGCAGATAAATCATATAAAGATTCAATTAATGTTTTCACTTTTATTTCTCCTTCACCATACTGAAACCTTTTGTTTTCTAATAATCAAATCATAATTTTTGGGTGCATCATCTTCAATTTCAAATTGAATAATAGTAGCATTATCGTATAATTCTATATCTTCATATTTTGGATAATGTTGATCATTGCTCCATTCATAAAATCCTCTGAATAATATATTTATTATACCATTCTCTATAGTATAATTAGTTTCATCTCTATCAATAGTTACAATTTTACCATCATTTCTTTTGATAATAATAGTATTAAGGTATAATGGTTCTTTTTCTACAATATCATTTTTATAAGTTCCAGTAAATTCCATTTTCATAATATATTTCTCCTTTTATTAAAAATATATTAAATATTGTTTCATAATTATAATATCTTTTTAATAAAGATTTTAAAGGTGTTAACCTTTAAAAATTCCCCCAATAATATGAAAGTAATTATAAATTCTTAATACGTAATATTTGTAGAAATTACGTATTAATAACGTAATATTTACCCCATGAATTACGAGGTTTTGTTTTTAGAACAAAACACTCGATTCATGGGGCCCCTGAATTATAAATTAATTATAATTCAAATTTATAATTACTAATTGAAAAAAAGTTTACTAGGTCATTTTTTGATACTTTTAAAAAATAAAGTGGAGTATTATACTCCACTTTAAAATATTTATTGAATATCTAAAGTTTTATTTCTAACGATAGTAGTTATTTTTTCATTAACCCTATTACCGTTTACTAATATAGGCAGTAAGAATTTTAACCTTAATTCTTTTTTACCTTTACCACACCAATAATAATGCCAATGAGCTTTTCTCCAATGTGGTCTATTAGTTCGTCCAGTATATTCATGATCATCATATACTCTTTTATTTCTCCTATCCACATCTTCTTTTATTAAAATATCTTCTTCTGGAATATTATAACTAATTTCAGATATAGTAATATTTTTATTTTTAATTTTTGTCATATTAGCTTTTAACTCATTAGCTTGATTATTGATGGTTGTAGTAATATCATCAGAGCAAATATATAATACAGATTGTATAATATAAGATAAAATTTGTTCTCTCATTTTTATATAATCTGCATTATTTATAACTATATTTTTAATGGGATCAATCACATTATCTATATGATCAGTAAGATATTCTTTAACAATACTTTTAATATATTTTCCATCAGTCTGAACTTTTTCTATATTATAAAATGAAATGATTGATATTTTTGTTTTATTATTTATAATTAAATCACAAAGCTCTAAATTTTTATGTGGATAAGAATTGTATATATGACCATCATCAAATTCTACATTTATATCATGTATATAGCATACAAAAGTTCCAAAAATACTATATTCATCATTATTAAGCAATTTATTTTTCATATTATCAGAATATTCAATAAAGAAACAATCAAAAGGTAATTTATCAAATATACCAAATAATAATTTAATATCTTCATCATAATTAAAATTCTTTTCTATTTCTTGATTAATCCTATATATTTGTTTATATCTATTCCATAAATTGAATAAATATGAGGTGGATGCAATATCCATTGAATTATCAGAATTTAATAGATTTTTATAATAATAAATAACATCCTCTCTATAATATTTTTTATTATCAGGATTATTAATTATTTCTTTTAATCTTTTATTATTTATATTCCAATAATTATCTGAGTATTTCCACAATTCATTTCTAATATTTTCTTCTGAGATATATAAATTATCTTTATTTAATGAAAAATCTAATATTTCTGGATATATACCATCTATATTATTTATATTATAAAAAAGCTGTAATATTGGATGTTTTTTAGGATTTCCAAGCTTTAACATTTTACCCATTTTTATTTCCCCCTTTAAATTAAATAGAGTAAATTATTATTTCATATTTATAATATCTATTTAAAAAATAAAAGGAGAGAATATAATTCTCCCTATATTCCCTAGAATTCTTAATATATATTTTAATCTTAACTAGATAATAATTAGATTATTTTCTACGTAATCTAATTATTAAATTAGTATAGAACTTATGTCCATTGGGTAAAATTACGTAGAACATAGTTCTAATCCTCCTTTCTATAGATTAATAAAGAAATAAGATATTGGTACTATCTTATTCTCTATTCATATTCATTTTATTTATTTGAAAGGAGGAATTTCATAAAAAGAAAATAGGTAGAGAGGGAAACCTCTCTACCTTTAATTTTATTTTTATAATCCACCATTATCTGCAGGATAGAATGCCATTCCATCAAGTACATTACTAGGATCTGCAATATTATCTGTTGTTGGAATATAATCAAGTAATTTGTCATGATCTGGGAAGATAGTAATAAGCTTAATATTATCAATATTATCCAATTCTTCATTACCAGAATATCTACTATATGGATCCCATTCAGCTCTTTCAAAGTCATATACAAATGCTTCTCCAGTATTCGCTTCATTTCTAACCAAATAATAGTCAATGATAATATCATAGAGAATGCTACGAAGTCCACCAAAGTAAACTTTATAATTTTCTTCAATACCAGCAGGTTCGATTTCAAAGTATCTACCATAAATACTATCAATTCCAGCAGTATTCTGAAGATTCTCTATATAACTTCTCCAACTATCATAATTATCTGTCATTAGATATTCTGGTAATTCTTCATTACCATCAATATATTCCATAACAGTTACATTATAAATTGAAGGAATATTATATGGAACTGTCTCATAGAATCCTCTTTCATTAATCTTATTACCATCTGCATCTCTTTGATATTTATCAACAAGAACCAACATTTGATTTATATCAATATCTTTAATCTCTAATGGATTAACTTTATACCCATTAATAAATATCATAGTGGTATATTTTGAGAATGGATATTTAACAGGATATTTTGTTTCTTCTGTTAATTTAATTAAACCACTTTTTTCAATACTATCTAATCTATAACTTTCTTTAAGAATCATCGGAATGTAGAAAATATCTACATAATCACCTTCATCAAGAATAGTAGATAGATATAATACTAATTTATCAAATGGCCTATCTTCATTCATAATAGTAACAGTATATTCTGTTCTATCAATTTTTTTACCATTAATGAAGATTAAATATCTATTAGGATCATGACAATAATTAAATTGTGTTGGAAGAATTATCTTAAACTGTCCATCTTTTTGTTTAAATCTATAATGTCTAAATTGCCTCTTTGGAACAACTTTAAGATTCTTTCCATAATAATAATCATTTTCAAAAGTAATTTTATAATATCCTTCTTTATTTTCTACAGGTTCATAGGTATAATGTGGAATATATTGTTTTCTATGTTCTACACTATCTGGAACCGTATATACACAATCAGGACATTCTTCTGACATAATATAAGCATCATCTAAATTATATTCTGGATGGATATATACTTCATCATCAGCAGAATTTACTTTAAGATCTAATACAAGATTATTGCATTTTGTAAATAGTATTACCTCTACATGATCTTCATCCATAATACCAAAAATAGGAATATTAATAGTATTATTAGTATAATTAATATCAATAGAATACTCATAGAGTTTACTATTTACAAATACTATAGCTACATCTTGTATAGGATCTGCATGTTTTCTAGATAGATGAATATAGCCTTTATTATCTGCAAGATTTTTATATTCTGATCCAGTATAAGTATATGAGATTACAGGTTGATCATTAAGAAAAGCATCTTTCCATAATCTGTAATCATATTTACTAATATAATCAGCAGCATTTTCAATATTGGCATCATAATCAACACCAAATTCATGATCAAAATCAAATTTTTCAATAAGCCTACTGACTATATTATTCCAATCATCAGAACCATATTCTACAGAATCTAAAGTTTCTGCAATTTTATCAGCATCTAAATCTTCTAATCTATCATATAATGATGAGAATAATTTAGTATGGGAAGTATTATATATTAAAATTGCAGTCTTGGCTTCTTCAATATTAACAATCTTAAATTTACCAAAAGTTCCATTAAACATATCAGAAATAAAATTACTAATATCAGAATGAATGAATGCTCCATCATTACTAAATAAAATAATATTATCTAATGAAGGAATAAATCCTTTTGGTAAATCTTCAAAAGTTAATATATCTGTATTAATAGTAGAAAGATCTACTTCACTATAGTAGATATCATTATCAAGAATTTCTAATCTTACAATAATATCTGCAAAGTCGATATTATCTAATCTCTTTCTATCTGTTCCAAAATAGAAACCTTTTCTATCAACTACTCCAGCTAATATATTATTATCTTCACCATATCGAATTTGTTTAGATCCAATAGGAAATACAATCATATCCGTATAGAAGGAATAATCTGGTCCATAATTATCAATCCTCATATAAGAATAATCATAATCATGGATAATAGTAATATCAGACCAAGGTATTACCTCACCATTTATAAATAATAAAAATGGCCAAACTTTATCTTGATCTACTAATTCTTGAAGATTTCCTTGAAATACTGTATTCTTTAGATCATTATCATAACAATAAGGAATCTCTTTTACAGCATAGATATGTGTATTATCTTCCCAAAGATTATATTTATATCCATCATACCAATATTCAAATTGATAATTCATATAAATATTTTTTCTAATCATTGGACAAAGATTCTTTTGAAGATCTTGTATTCTAGAATAAGTATGATGCCTTAAAAGTTCTATTCTATCAATAAACTTTTGTTCCATTATACATTTTCACTCCCAACTTTTAATAGTTCATTGGTGAAAGTAGTAAAGTTTTTACCAACAACTTTCTCAATAGTATTCTGCTGATTAAGATATGCACCAACATAGCAATCAGTCAAAATCTGAGAGAAAGGAACAAAACAATCTAATCCAAAGAAAGTGCTAGGACCATAAGCATACATCCATCTCTGCACAAAAGTATCAGTAGTAAGTTGTGCTCTATTCTTAGGAGTCATTTGTCCTTCATGCTGATCTAAGAAAACTTCTGCAAATTTAGCTAAAAACTTATCAAAAGTAAGATCTTTAGTAAAGAAATTAGCAAATAAAACATTTAAATAGTCACAAGTTTTCTTTTCTTTAATGCCAGAAATAGATTTAGCTAAATTATAAACATTTTCGCCTGGATCTCTTTCAGCTATACAAATCTGATAATATTGAGCTAATACAAAACTCATTCTTTCTTTATTATCATTATATGTAATCGGTACTTTAAGATATCCTAATACATAAAGCATAAGATCTACAAAAGCTTCAGTAGAAGATTTCATAAGTACTGAATTAGAAAGAATAGCCTTAGGAAGATTATAGTAAATTACATATGTCATAGCAGTAATAAGATAAGCAATTAAATAACTAATCTTTTTTGCTTTATATTGCCCATTCTCATATGTAATAATTCCAGTACAGTCAATAAATACTTTCTTTTTATCATTTCTATTTTTAGGATCAGCAGAGTAAATAACTTTATAAGCTCTAGATACACTCTTTTGATCAATCATAAGAATAATTCTATTGCTAAGAAGAACTTTAATAAGAACAGAATTTGCTTGTCTTTTTACGTCATAAACAATATCTGTAAAGCTATCAGAATCTTTATCAATTCTATGGGCTCCCATTATATATGAAAATAATGCTTTTTCATAATCTGTTTTTGCATAGAAGCAAGAATCAGAAAGGTTTTTCATTTAAAGGTTCCTCCACGGAAAATCATGAATATTATATTAATGTTTTTCAAGCTATGTTATAGCCACTACTGGTACATTCCAGTAGTGGCATAATTATTTAACTAATCACATTATATGTAGGCATAGCTTTAGCTACTGAAATTTGATCAAAATAAAGAGTTGCTTCATTACCACCAAGAGCAATGATCTTTACTTTATAAGCAATACTAGTAGTATAAGTACCAGTAAATTCATCAATCAAATCAATATCGATATATTTATTTGCTACAGAGAAAGAATCACCTTTAATAGTTACATTTTTAAGCAGAATACCTTCTGATTCTTCAAGAGTATTATAATAATATGTCTCAATCTTAAAAAGATTAGTTGTAGCTGTAATTACATTACTCTTCATTCTCACACTAATAGCAACTTTCCCAAGAGGAATTCCAGCTATAGCAGTCTGAAAAAGAATTTTATTTGCTGAAGGAGAAGCAATCATAATAGCCTGACCATTATTTGCTAAATTATCTGAAACAATAGTACCTTCAGTAATAGTAACACTACTAGAAGTAAGATCGGTAGTAGCATCTTCAGCATCTACAATTCTTCCAGCTAAAGAACTTCCTGACTGAGTTTCTGGATAATAAATATTACCTTCCCAGTCTTCAATTCTGATATTACGTCTCTCTATATTTGCCATATCTAATTATCTCCTATATATTAATATCCAACACTGCTACCATCTGGGATAATACCAGTGATCTGCTCACCATCAACCCAAGCAGTCTCATCAATAACAATATCACTTGCTGTTGCAGTACCAGGAGTCTGAGATGCAAGAGATGCAGCAAGTATAGTAAATCCTTCAGGATAATATCCAGCTGGAATTATAGCTCTTTCTCCAGCTAATAGTACTGTATCAGAACCAGTTCTTACAGGAATAGTACCAGTAATCTGTATACCATCAACCCAGGCAGTTTTAGTATCTAAAATGTCTGCAGCTGTAGCAGTACCAGGAGTTTGTTCATCCATACCAGCAGCAGTAATCTTACCATTACCATTATGATAACCAGCAGGAATAGTATAAGTTGCTCCAGCATTAATAGTTTGACTAACTGCTCCATTATTAGGCATGTTACCAGTAACTTTAATACCATTAACCCAAGCAGTTTTGGTATCAAGAATATCATTAGTTACAGCATTTGCTACTGTTTGAGAAGCTAATGATGCTGCACTAATTACTCCAGTTCCATCATGATATCCAGCAGAAATGGTATGAGTAGATCCACAATTAAGAATATCAGATTCTGATCCAATATTAGGCATACTACCAGTAATCTGAATACCATTTACCCATGCAGTATAAGTATTAAGAATTCTAGTAGCATTAGCAGTACCAGAAGTTTGAGATGCTAAACTATTAGCAGTAATAACTCCATTTCCATCATGATATCCAATAGAAATATTATATGTTTCTCCTGCATCAAGAGATTCAATTACTGTACCATTATTAGGCATAGTACCAGTAACTTTAATACCATTAACCCATGCTGTTTTATTAATAAATATCTCACTATCTATAGCATCTGCTACTGTTTGAGAAGCAAGATCTACCGCTTCAATAGTGCTATTTCCATCATGATATCCATATGGAATAATATAAGATTCTCCAGCAAGTAGAGTTTTTTCTATAAGTGGATTTACTGGCATAGTACCAATAATTTTTTCACCATTTACCCAAGCAGAATAATCAGCAAGTATTTCGGTAGCTGTAGCAGAACCAGGAGTTTGACTCTCTAAATCTTCTGCATATATTACAGATGATCCATCATGATATCCAATAGGAATAATATAAGATTCTCCAGCTGGAAGTATTCGTGAAATTGTAGGATTAATTGTCATTGTACCTGTTAATTTTTCACCATTAACCCATGCTGTTTTACCACTAAGAATATCCCAAACTTCAGCATCTGCTACTGTTTGATCACTAAGACTAGTAGCAGAAATTATTGCACCATTATGATAACCAGGCTCAATAGTAAATGTTTCACCTGCATCTAATTCTATATTACTATCAGTAATATTAGGCATAGTACCAGTCTGAATTGCTTTAGCATCAGAATTATAGAAAGTTTTTCCACTTAATACATTTTCTGAATATGCATCTCCTACTAATTCTAAAGTACCAGTAAGTTTTTCACCATCAACCCAAGCAGTCTTAGGTGCTAAAATATCAGATGCTATAGCAGTACCTTCTGTTATTGATTCAATAGAAGGAGCAGTTACTCTACCATTACCATTATGATAACCAGCAGGAATTGTATATACTTCACCAGATACAAGCCCTTTTATAATAGCACCCCTATTTACCATTGTACCAGTTTCTTTATAATCTGCATGAGTAGTATAGAATGTTTCTCCTTCTAACACGTGAGCAGTTCTAGCATCACCAGTAAGTTCAAGAGTACCATCTAATTGAGTAAAAGGATCATCTGAATAAAATTTATATCCTTTAAGAACATGAGATTCTTCTGCATTACCAGTAAGCTCTAATTCACCAGTAATCTGTTGATGTACATTTGTATTATAAAAAGTTTTTCCTTTTAATACCTGTACAGAAATTGCATTACCAGTTAATTCAATATTACCAGTAACTTTAATACCATTAACCCATGCTGTTTTATCTTTAATAATATCATCAGCCGTTGCAGTACCAGGAGTCTGATCATCAACTCCAGTAGCAATAACTACAGAAGTTCCATCATAATATCCAGCAGGAATAATATATTGATCTCCACCATCAAGATTAATAGATTGACCAGTAATTATTGGAATTGTACCAATAATCTCTTCACCATTAACCCAAGCAGTGGACCCTTCAAGCATATCTTCTGCAGTGGCAGTACCAACAGTTTGATCAGCAATAGATTTAGTCCAAACCCAACCTGCACCTGTATGATAACCTTGAGGAATAATATAATTAGTACCAGGAGCAATTTCTACATCTTCTGCTTCATTATATGCCATTGTTCCTGTAAGTTTTTCACCATTAACCCATGCTGTTTTATCTTTAAGAATATTTTTAGCTTGAGCATCTGCTACTGTTTGAGAAGCAAGATTTTTACCTGTTACCTTACCAGACCCAGAATGATATCCTTCTGGAATAATGTATACTTCGCTACATTCTACTATTTCATTTACTGCATCAATATATGGCATAGTACCAGTAACTTTAATACCATTAACCCATGCTGTTTTACCAGCAATAAGATCATCTGATTCCATATTTGCTACAGTAGCATTAGCAATATCTGTTACTTGAATAGCAACATTTCCATCATAATATCCAGCAGGAATATAGAATAATTCTCCATTATTAAGAATTCTAGTTTCTTCTCCAGAATGATCTGGCATAGTACCTTCCATAACAGAATCTGGATAAAGAGTAGAATAAAATTTATACCCTTCTAATACATAATCTTTAGGCACATCTGTTTCAACTAGCCATTCTCTAATAGCTTCATCAGTTTTAAATGTACCTATTATCTTTTCACCATTTACCCAAACAGTTTTACCAAATGCTATATCATTAGCAGTTGCATCACCAATAGTTTGAGTACTAAGATCTGCTGCTGTAATTATTGATTCTCCAGAAGATAAACCATATGGAATGGTATAAGATTCGCCAGGTAAAAGTGTTTTATCTATTCTATATAAATAAGGAATAGTACCATAAAGTTTCTCACCATTAACCCATGCTGTTTTACCTGACATTAAGTCATCTGCAGTAGCATTTCCTTCTTGGGCATTAGCTTGTACATCTAAAGTACCAATAATCTTTTCACCATTTACCCATGCTATTTTATTAAAAGCTATATCTTCAGCTGTAGCAGTACCAAAAGTATAATCTGCTATACTGGGGGCTACAACCATACCAGTTCCATCATGATGCCCTTCTGGAATTACATAATATGATTGATTTTCATTTGTACTTGGTTCAAGTACTATATAAACAGAACCATTTTCTGGCATTGTACCAACTAATGGTTCTCTTGTAATGGCATCTTGAAATATAAAACCTAACATTACACTATCAGATGATGCTATAGTTCCATTTCGATCTACTTCTGTGGATCTATGGGCTATATCATTATCATAGTATAAAATATTATCAGCCATCTGGGATTAACTCCTTTTGAGCAATATTAATATAATGTGCTCAAACCCTAGATTCAACTCCATAATAATATTGGCAATTCTATAGGAGGATAATATGCCTTTTACAGATTCTATTAAAATGGTAGATGTTGTAATTTCTGATAAAGATTTAATCACTGCTTCACCTATTGATGTTGCTAGTGGTAAAGTATATATTGGAACAACTGCACAACTTGAGACTGGTATTATGCCAGTTGCTGAATATACTAGTGATATTACATTACTTGCTGGAGAAACTCATGCAGTTCCTTTTGGCAAAATTCCACAAGCATATAATGTAACTGCAGCTACATTAAGTAGTCAAACTGCTGGTACTGCTGTAGCTGGAGAGATTTTAAATACTAAAACAGCTTGGGTTAATGGCGTTAAACTTACGGGTACGATGCCTAATATTGGATCAGAATCTGAAGAACTTATTTCTGGTGGCTCTCATACTATTTCTGCTGGCTATCATGATGGAACTGGTGTAATTTCTGTAAGAGGATTAGCTGATCAGACTCCTGGAGATGCAGTAGCTGAAGAAATTCTTAGTGGTAAGATTGCTTGGGTAGAAGGAGTATCAATTACTGGTACTATGCCTAATATTGGAGAAGAATCAGTTTCTCTTAATTGTGGAGAAACTCATACTATATCTCTTGGTTATCATGATGGAACTGGTATTATTACAGCTAATAGTTTAGCATCTCAGACTTCTGCAACAGCAACTGCTACTGATATTGTAGATGGTGCTACTGCTTGGGTAAATGGCACTAAGATCACAGGTAATATTACTAAGATTGCTTCTTCTACAGAGATTCTTCCGATTAATGGTACTTATGTAATCCCTAAAGGCTATCATTCTGGTAATGGTTCAGTAACACAGAATATTGATACTCTTGGAGCACAGACTGTAGCATCAGCATTTGATCCTCAAATTATTCAAACTGCTGGTAAATATATGACAGGAAATATTACTGTTACTGGTATTAATGCTCTTAATTATAGAAGAAATAAAACTGCTGTAATTGATAGCCAGAATAGAACTATTTCTAATTTTGTACTTGATGTAAGTAGTGATGAAGCTACTATTCATCTTAATGTAAATAACTGGTACGATAATGCTACATTAAATGTATATCATTTTATCTTTACAGATCTTATAGATAGTATTAATAATTCTATGAATCTTGATACTATAATCTTTATTGATTGGGGTAATTCTGATACATTAGAATATACTTATAAATTTGGAAATGTATCTATTAAAGCTTTCCTTGAAGAAGGAACTAATGCACATAGTTTTACTATTAGTGGGATTGCTAGTGGTAAAGTATCAATCATCGATCTCTTTGCTGCAAGACAGTTTGGAGATAGTCATGATATAGATGAACCATAATTTTATTATTTTAATTAAAAAGGAGGAAAATAAAGATGGTAAGACCTCAGTATTCTTATAAAACTCTTGATGAATTTATTGCTTTTCTGAATACTGCAGTTGGTTATTTAGAAAAAGCAAATAAATCTAATCTTGGTGATTTTACACCTAATGGTAAAATTGTAAATGCTGGATCTGCTAATTATACTGTTTATTGGCAATGGTATAATGAGCTTGGCTATGGCAATCTTCAGGGAGAAGCATATTGTGCTGGTGCAGTAAGTACTATGACAGTATCTGCTTTTGGATTAGATAAAGCAAAGAAACTTCTTTGTGGAGATTTATTTGTTTATTGCCCTACTGGATATAATCAGTTTAAAAATAAAAAGAGAATTTATAGCACCCCAAAAAGAGGAGATGTAGTATTCTTCTGGAGTGATAGTCTGGGAAGATGGTCTCATACAGGCTATGTAATTGGGGTAGACTCTAATGGAAATGGATATACCACTTGGGAAGCTAATACTTCTTCTGGTAATGATGTAGTAGTTAGAAATGGTGGTGCAACCTGTAATAAGCATTATACTCTTGGACAAAGAAAAGTTGCTTTTGGTAGACCCGATTATGAAGGAAATGGTATTTCTATTTCTGGAAAACCTTCTCTTCAGTATATAGAAATTGGTACTGATGTAAATAAACTTGTTTGTACTACTGAAGTACTCAATATTAGAGATTATCCTGGAACTGGTAATATTATTTCTAGTATTAAGAAGGGTGAGAAAGCTACACCTAGTAAGAAATGTTTCATTGATGGTAAGGCTTGGTTCTATATTGATGAAAAGAAAGGTTGGGCTTCTGGCTCTTACTTTACTGGATGGATTTATGAGAAGTCTAATGGCAGATGGTGGTATTTACTTGATGGCTATAAATACTATGTAGATAAAATTGTAAATATTGGTGGTAAGAGATATTTCTTTGATTCAAGTGGATATATGTTTGTAGGAACTTTCCTTATTCAAACAGATGCTAGCGGAGCTATTATAGAATATAAAAATTCTATGGAAGAGTAAAACATATAAAAACCCGATGGAGTTATCGAGCTCCATCGGGCTATTTATTATCAAGTATGAATATAAATCTAGATAATTCATCAATTATATTATGAATCATTTTGTCCCGAGGAACTCTTGTTATTGTTTTTCTATAAATAATTTGTCTAGCCATAGAAAGACGAGATTTTAATTCTTTTAATTTATTTTCATCTTTATCAAAATCATTAAACCATTCTACATCTGGTTTTTCTAAAAAGTGTTTAGGTCTCCTAAATTTAACAACTGTATCAAATTCTCTGGTTCTAGCATATGTATCAATACTGATATCAGTAATTGAATTATCATAAAATTCTTTTTCAAATATTTTAAAAGTATCTGTAGGAGTATTTATAAACATCCCATATCCACTAAAATATAGCAGATAGCAATCATTATTATCAAAATCTTCAACTTTAGAGTTGTAATATACATTCATATTTATACCTTTATATTTTTAATACCCAATAAAAGGGCCAAATTATTAAATCCATGATTGGCAAAAAAGTTTGTGGAGTATCAAAAATATTATATAGACTTGGAGGTTCTATTTATCAAATGATTTTAAACAACATTCCTCGGAGGAATCAATAACTTGACCCTTTAATCAAATGTTTTGAGAAAAACTTATTTATAATATATAAGGAGATTTATACTCTAATGGCAAAATCACCTAAGAAATATTTAATCGAAGATTCTATAATGATAGATGAAATTTATCCTATTGTAGAACAATCAGCAAAAGCTGGAAAAATAAATTCGGTAAAATCTTGTATTCAAAAATTTATACAAACAAGGCATAAAGAATTATATGATTATGCTCCAATAGATAGAATTTACTTTAGAAAGCAAGATGTAAATGACTTCTTTAGAGCTATTAATATAAAAGAAAATTCTATTACTTCTATTATACAGAAATTATATTATTATAATAAGGATGAATTGCAAGCTTGTAAAGATGAATTTTCATTAACTTGTTTAATGCTTCTTAGATATTTATTAAAAAATAAAGCATCAGATAAAACTATAGTAGAATTAGTTTATATGTATTTATCTTTTTCTGGTAAATTTTATGCTTCTTGTCATGCTGCATGGTTTAGACACTATATTCCTAAGAGAGAAGTTATGGATTATGTAGTAAATTATATGCTTTCTCAGAAGTTTGATTTGGCTAAAACTGGATCAGTATGGGGAGCTATTAAAAGTTTAACTTCTACATGGGTTGATAGCTATAAAGAAGAATTATGTGGAGATATAACAGATGAAAGAATTGTATATTTAATTCATCAATTACATAATAGAATTTATGCATTCTTAAGAAATATTGCTAAATTATATTATGAAGCATATGAAAAGAAATTATATCTCAATGCAGAGAGTGATAATTATAATGAAGATAAGTATAGAATAGCTCATAATAATTCCACTATTATTAGTAATATAACTGAAAAGACTATGATCTACTTTACAACTACTCAGATTAATATTGCGATTTGCTATAATTGTGCTGGTAGTGGTGTAGATCCATATGAATTAAAAGCTATATTTGAAAATATACTAAATGATAATAAGTCTATAGATGATTTAAGAACAGTAATTAGTATTTTACTTGCTGATTTCTTAAAGAAATATCCAGAAGAAAAGGATTTAACAGGACTTAAATTTATTGATCATAGTATAGCAATGAAACCTAATACAAAAGATAAGGATATATTACAATTAAAGAATATTATCCTTAATTGGTTGAATAATAGTGCTAGATATAGGAGTATTAAGACACAAGCAACTAAGAATAATTATTATAAAGGAATATTGAGCTATATTGCTATTACTGTAAATAGAGCAAATAAAGAATAAAAAATAAAGAGGTAGAGAATAATTCTCTACCTCTATTTACTAATTAAATAAATATTCAAATGTTCCAGTATAATTTCTTCTTATTGTATCATTATTAATTATATAATTTATACTATTTTTATTAGCCCTTCTAATCATATAGTCTATTATTTTACTAAATACTAAAAGTCTATCTATATCTATAAAATTATAATATACGGAATCAAATTCATCAGTATTAGAATCATAAGATTTATTATTAATATCATTATTTATATCTTCTATAAGTTTAGTTTCTTTTATAGCTATCCTTTTTCCAAATTCATATGCTTCATTATTTCTTATTTTTATATTATTATATACAGATTTTATTAAATCTTGTTCTCTCATATTTTTATTTTTATATATTAAATCTATAATATGCATATAACTAGAAGAAATACTTCTAACCCAAGATACAGATTGTTTAGAAGGTTGATATTTCCATTTTAATAAATGACAAAATATAACTGATATATAGGATATTAAATTTTCTGTAATATTTTTTACAGATTCTTCTGTTAAATAATCTTCATTTAAATATTCAATCATATAAAAATTCCTCCATGTAAATATTTAATTTATTTAAAAAAATCCTATCTCTATTAATATCTGTACAATATTCTTTAAATTCATGTAATCGTATATTTATACTTAAAAATTTATCAATATCCGATAAATCGTTTATAACTTCATCTGTAAAATCGCCATTATTCCATGGACTATTTTTTAATTTTTCTATTACGTTTATAATTTTTTCCTTTTTAAAATCTATAGATGAATAATAAAAATTAATATCATTTTTTAAATATGTTATATTTCTTATATAATTATATAGTGCACCAATATCTGGTCCTATATCATTACTTAAATATTTAATACTAAATATTGATGTTAATACTTGCATTATATAAAAATCATATTGTTTATTTATGGTATCATATAAATCTAAGCAAGAAGAAACCAATTGTCCAATTTCATCTTTATTTATTTCTCCATTATTCAAATCATTAAAATGATCTTTAATGAAATCTTCAAAATCTACTATTAATTCTATATCTTTTTCCACTTTAAATTTTATTTTTTCCATCAATATATCCTCCTTTTCAAATTTATAATATATAATTAATTTTTCTTTTATTTTCACTTTTATATAATGATTTATATATATAGGAGATTATAAATGGCTATCTTCTCAATTGATAATATTACAAAAATGCTTCCTTCTTCTAATATTTCTAATGAAAGATCTATTGTATATTTTACTAAAGATATATCTGCTGGTGGGTTGATTAGAATATATGAAGCTCTTGGAGTTAATCTTCAAAGAAATGTAGCAGTAAAGATTTCTACTGGAGAAGCAGGAAATCCTTATTATTTAAAACAGCCTCTTATTGGACCTTTAGTACATATGCTCAATGGAACATATGTAGAGTGTTCTACTGCATATCCTGGTACTAAAAGAAATAAAGTATTGGATCATCTTCAAGTAATTAAAGATCATGGATTCTTTAATATTGCTAATGTAGATATTATGGACGATCCAGATGAGATAGAAATTCCTGTTAAAAATGGATTTCATTTAAAAGAAAATATCATTGGTGCTGATTTAAAACGATATAATTCTTTACTTATTCTTTCTCATTCTAAGATGCATAGAATGGCTGGATTTGGTTCAGCCATGAAAAATATGGCTATAGGTATTGCTTCTAAAAGAGGAAAGATTCAAATCCATACTGCTGGTACTGGTACTGAATGGAAAGATGTAGATAAATTTGATAATCAAGATGGATTTTTAGAATCAATGGTAGATGCATGCAGTTCAGTAATTGATCTTATGGGTAAAGAAAATATTGTATATATTTCCATAGCTAATAATATTTCTATAGATTGTGACTGTGATGCAAGACCTCATAGACCAGAAGTTCCTGATATTGGTATTTTTGCTTCTACAGATCCAGTAGCAGTTGATCAAGCTTTTATTGATGGAATTTATAACCTTCCTGATAGTGGTGGAAAAGATAGACTAATTGCTAGACTAAAAGAAAGAAATGGTGAACATATTCTTTGGGCTGCAAAAGAAAAAGGGCTTGGATTTAGAGATTATGATTTGAAAATAATTTAATGGGGGATAGAAATGGCTATTTTTAATGAGCAATATATACAAGAATTCTTTTTTAAGAAAAAAGAAACAGAAGAAGAAAAAATGGATAGAATAGCTCTTTCTGAAGAAGATTATAATTATTTAAATAAAAATTTTGGAAAAAAGCAAAAAATTCCAAATTGTATTAAATTTTCTGATATAAATAATATAGATTGTTATGCATATGGTCTTTTTAATTATAATATGGCTGATCTGAAAAAATTTGCTAAACTAGGTAAAGCAAAAGATGCTATAAAATATATAGATGCATATATTAAAAATCTTAATGATGAAATAGAATATCTTAGAAAAAGTGGAGAATCAGATTCTGATATTAAACATGATCCTGCTGGTATTGGAAATCCAATAGATGAATGTAAAAAACTTCTAAAATATAAAGAATATATTTTAAAATATCCTACATTATTTTTAGCAGATGATGGATGCACTAAAGAAAATTGCAATACATTTATTTATATTGGCGGAGAAATAAATAAAATTATTACTCTAACCAATAATAATGATGACTATTTTAGGGTAATGATTTCATCATTACCATGGTTTTTAGATTCATTTAATAATAAAGATGATAAATATAAAAATAGTTATGATGATGTAATAAAATATACAAAGAAGAAATATGGTTTAAAATAGAGGTGATATTGTATGATTCATAATAAGCAATATAATATAACTTTAGAAGAAGCTAAATTATTAAATCTAAAATATCATCTTCCATTAGATTTTTCTTCAAATTTAACAGATCCATTAAGTACTAAAAATTCTTTATGGATTGGTGCTTTAAGAGATCAAAGTTCTAACATAGATAAATTTAATGAATATATTGAAAAATTATCTAATATTATAAAAAATAAAGGAATTTTAAATAATATTATTATTGTAGATAATGCTTTCAATATATGGTTTGGTATTTAAATTTTTTAAGGAGTTTAATATGGCTATATTTAATGAAGAGTATATATATGAGCATAGAAATATTGTTACTAAAAATTATGGATATTTCTTTTTCTTTAATCCAGAATTTTATCATGCTTTAAGTATTCAGCCAAAACCTAGAATGACATTAGTACAAATTCTTAAAGCTCATGAATATCCTGGATACATTAATATGATAAATAATTTAAAAACCAATAAAGATATAGATTATATTAGAACAGATCTTTCTTTAGCACCTGCTACATATAAAAAAATTGCTGAAAGAATTAAACTTTGTAATGAACTTGGAGATTGTAAAACTACTAAAAATTATTATAAAGGAATTAAAAAAGGATATATTGATAAAGGAATTACAGAAAATGATGCAATTTTAACAAATAATTGGTTTAGAACTGTAGCAAGAGATGCTTTAAATAAAAGAGCTAAAGAAATTAGAGAATTAAATAAATAATAAGGAGATTAATTATGCCAACAATTTCTCCAGAAAAAAGAAAACAATGTGAAGAGCTTATTTATAGAACTTTTGATGCTATAGATCCTACTGGAGCTAATACAGAATATTATCAGACTCTTTTTTCTAATATGTCCGATGCTCAATTTACTAAACTTATTTCTGGTAGATTGCCTTTCCGTTATCATGTATCTCCTTTTAATAATGAACCAAAGATGCCTGATATTATTAATGCATTTAAAGTTTTAAATAAGCCTCTTATTGAAAAAGTAAAACTTCCTTATTTAGCAAAAAATAAAGATGGTAAGCCTATTGAATCTAAAGAATGTCTTGTTGGATATATGAATATCAAGAGACTTAAACAGATGCTTACTAAGAAGAATAATACTGCTATTGAAATTTCTAATAGAGATATGAAAACTGGTAGACTTCTTAGTCATGATAAAGGTGGTACTGAGTCTAATAAGGAATTTGAAGGAGCTTTAGCATTAGGACTTGAAAGAACTACAGAGGAATATGCTAGAATTAAAGCTGCTGCTATGAAAGCAAAAGCAGAAGCATATAATACTATTAATGTAAAAGGTGAAGTTAGCTTTGATGATATAGATACAGAAAAGACTGATAGTATTGCTAAGAATACTATGAATGTATATTTAATTGGAGCTAATTTACATAGTAATCTTATTGATGAAGATTATTATACTCCCCATAGTTTAGATAGAAAAAAGAAGAGAATGGAAAGAGATTATTAAAAAATAAAGGAAGGTAATTAAACCTTCCTTTATTTTTTAATAAAAACGCTACAATATACTACACAACCATACCTAAACCATATACAGCAAAACATTACTTGACTGTACCAGTACTCTACTGAACACTACATCATTAGACTCATACAGTTAAAACATTACACTACCTTATCATACCGTACCAAACCAGAACTATACATAAGTTCATCGCACCATACCTATACCATACGCAGCAGGATATTACCGAACAGTACCAAACCAATACTAGACTTAACTCTACGGCATTGCACTGTACCATACTTGACCAGAACTATACATATACTACGTTACAAAATAATACTATACCGTGACAGGATTGCACTGAACTTGGCCCGACCAGAACTAAACATAAATTCACCGCACCATGACTATATTATATGATACTACGACCACTTTACTAGACAATACTCAACCATACTTGGCGTTACTCCACTAATACTGTACTTCACATTGCGTTACTTCACCAGTAATATACCTCACATTGCAAGATATAACCAAACTATACCAATACGACATCTCACCTTACCCAGCAATACTTTACAATACCACTGCAGAACAATTCAGTATCCCACTTGGCCATAACTAATACTAAATTATACTAGAATACACAATACCGATGCAAGACAATATGGTACCTAACAATACGTAACCAGAACTGTACAAAATGATACTAAACTGAACTATACCAGCACGATATGTAACAAAACTCGGCATAACTTAACTCTACCATAGCTTAACATTATTAAACTATACTAGTACATGGCCAAACCAAAACTAAACATAAATTCATCATATCATAACTTAACAATACTAAACTAAACTTTACTTTGCCTAACCAGAACCAAACCGTACCATACCAATACTGTACAATATCACACGTGAGGTTACGAAACTGTACCTAACGATACCATTACGTGACTGTACATTACATGACCAAACTCTACCAATACCATCACAAGGCCTAAACCATACGTAACAAAATAGCACCTAACCCTACCAAACCAAAACTAAACATAAGTTCATCGCACCATACCTAAACCATACACCACAAAATAGTACCAGACTCTACCATTGCTAAGCAAGATATAACCAAACTATACTAATACGACATCTCACTTTATTTAGCAATACTCTACTCAACCAATACAGCATCGTACTTAACTGTACCAAACCAATACAGTACGTTATCTAATATTGCCCAACCAAAACTAAATACAAATATTACACCATAATCATATTACATCACACTACCACACCTTACTCGACTCCGCCAATACCAGATGATACCATATACGACCCTACTTGACCTAACCAATGCTTTACTGCACTGTATTAAACTATACTAAACCATTATATTATCTAACATTACTCGACATAACTTAACTATACCATAACTCAGCATTACTAAACTATACCAGTACACGGTCAAACTTGATCTAACTGTACCGGTACAATATCTCACATTACCAAGTAATACTTGACAATACTGAACGAAACTATACCGGTACATGACCGAACTAAACTATACCATTACATTACCGGATTAAACCAGATGGTGCAGCACCATACCTTTACTAAATTATATATAATAAAACATAGCAAAATTGAACTGTACTATACCCAAACAGTATTATTAAATAAGTGAATATAACATATAACAATTATTCTAAAATCTCATAACTAAATCTTCCCTTTCCACCGGATCTCCACTGAAGAAATCCTTTATATTTTCCATATTTAAGCCATTCAATGATAGCATCTTCAAGCTTATCTGGATACAATACTTCAAATTCAATATAGCTTCCTCTAGGAACTGCTTCAGAACTTGAAATACATACCCTTTCATATGGAGGAGTAGGACTCTGAGCTCTCAGACTCCTACTAATGATACTTATATTTTTATCTTTTTCAATATTGATGGGAATCTCTTCAGGGTAAACAAAGATACCACCATCAATTACCTTTTTATAGGAAGAAACCTTATTAGATTCTTTACCCCAATCGGGGTCATTCTTACATGCAGATCTTAAAGATCCACATGCTTCCTTGAAGAAGCCCCTGATCTGATAATCATACATTATTAAATCAAAATCTTCGTTTCTTGGAAATGCTGTCAGCATTTTCGGATTTTGATTAGTAGCAGGATTACCATTCTCAGCTTCCTCTACACTTTCACTTTCGGAAATCCTCTTGATGTTCTCAAGTTCTCTCTTAACATCAAAATCCTTAGGAAATAAAGAATCTTTTTTCCTTTGTTCGATGAAAGTCATATAACTCTCAGGGTCAGTAGGAAATGTTCCAAGCATTTCTGTTAATAAAGTTGCTCTTACTTTCATTTTCTTCATATTGCATCTTCTCCTTTCATATAAATAAGAAAATGAATATTGAAAATATACCATTATATTTTCAATATTATAATATCTTATTTATTTTATGTAAAAATAAAAAGGTGCTAGGCCCTTAAAAGGACCTAGCAGCGGGAGAAAATAAAAATGAATCAAATGGTATGCACAAATAATTCTATTTGAGACATACAAAGTACCCACCTCAGCACCATAAATGGATACTTTATATATTTGTTAAATCAAAATCTCACAATTAATAGTTAGTAAAATAATTTTTGATTATATATAATTATATATAAAGCTTTTATTTTTTATTCATTAAGTATATCTTTGAAACTAGCTTTAACTTTACCTGCACTCACATTACAATAAATCATAGTTATGTTTAGTTTTGCATGACCTAGGATTTCTTTAATTTGGTATAGAGTTTCTTGTAGTTTTTAGATTTAGAATGATCTCTAAGACATTTCTATATTACTTATTATAACTTAGTATTCTTTTTAAAAACATGTTTTTAAATTAATTAAGGAGGACATAATTATGTCAAAAGTTATACTTCCATCTGGGTATGAGTTTGATCTTGCAGCTGATGGATATGGTAGTGGTGGAGATAGTGTTTTCTTCACTATTTTATCTGGAGATACTACTCTTGAGAATCTTGAAGCAATCTTTACTGGTGTAGATCATTTTAAGGTTGTTGGCGGAGATGATATAGATAATCCTAGTATCATCGAAAATTATTATGGGTTTACTAGAGTTAAGTCTCTTACAAAAATTCCTGAGTATTATATTGGTGCTACTGATGAACATGGAGAAGCTATCTATACAAGTGCCACTACTATTACTTGTATTAAGAGAGCAATTGAAGATCGTATGGCCGATGTTGAGGATTCTATCGATGATATTGTTATGACTATTCTCGGTGGAGATGAACTTCTTGCTGGACTTAATGCTGCAGAAGAAAACGCTCCTGTAGAGGGGTAATTTAAAATTACAGAAATTTACAAGGAGGATTTTTTATATGTATAATACTCTTGTTCGTATGCGTAGAGCTGGAAAGCTTGCTGACTATCAGGTGGATGCAGCTGTTCAGAAAGGTTGGATTACTGAAGCTCAGGGTGAGTATATTAAGTCAATCCCTGTTCCTAATCATTGATCTATACACTAAAAATAAAATAAAGAATAAGGTAAGAGGTTTAGACCTCTTACCTTATTTAATTTAATTAATAGAATTTACATCTAAAAATACTTTAAGAATAATATCTGATTTAGTATTAACAAATTTTTCTCCTTTACTTGCTGAAGAAGCTAAACTAATATCTTTAACAGGAATATTAATTTGTCCTCCAGTAGTTACAATAGAGATTATATTAGAATCAGTAACACCAAATACTTTGTATATTTTATCATTCTTACCTAAATCTATTACTCTACTACCAGCTTTATTTCTCTGAGATCTTTCAAATCCACTTACAAGGAATTTATTAATCTTACCAGATTCTGTAACTACTACAATATATTTTGTAGGATTATTTTTATCTGTATAGATAATACTCATTCCTTCCATTGGACCATGTTTTCCACCCATACCTAAAGTACCAATAGTATTTCTCTTTAATAATACTACGTCTCTAGATGATATTCTAAGTGCCTTATCATCACTATAGAGAATAAGATCCATATTATCTGTTACTAATTGAGTACTTACAATATCATCATCTGGATTAATCTTAGAATATATAATACCAGATGGTGGCACATTAAGAAAATCTTGAATATCAAGCTTCTTTAGAGTATTATTTTTGGATAGTATAGCAATATATACCTTCTGTTTAAGCTTAGCTAATTCAATTAATTGAGGTTCATACATTACAGAAATAATATCTGCTGTAAGACCTTTAATTACTCCTTTAATATCAATACCAGGATCTGATTTTAATATAATTGGAATTTTATGAACAGGTAATTTGAATACTCTACCTTTATTATCAAACAAAATAAGATTCTCTAAGTTACTTACATTTACTACAAACTTAGGTCTATCTCCTTTGATAATATTAACAGGATCATTCTCCATAAGTTTTCTAATATAGTTATTCTCAGTAATAACCATTTTAAAATTACCTTCTGGAATATTACCAAGATTGCTTACTTGAATAACCTTACAGATTCTATCCTTTCCATATTTCTTTTTAATTTCTTTAAGCTCAGCTTTTACATCTTCCAAGATAAGATAATCATTAGATAAACGTTCTTCAAGCCACTTCTCTTCAATAGATAATTTATCAAATTCTTCTTTATATTTATTAAAGAATCCTCTTGATAATTGTTTTATCTGAGCATTGATGATATAAGAAGCTTGAATATTAGTTAATCCATATTTCTTAATAAGTAATTCAATAAGATCATTATCTGTAGATTCTTTTCTTTTCTTAATCATATCAATAATTTTATCAATATCTTTAGAACCTACAATTTTGATAAATGCATCAAGTCTATGAAGTCTTGTAGCAACTACATAATTTCGTGCTGCATATTCTTTGATCTTATTATTTGTAGCAAACTGAATAAATAGATTAAGATATTCTTTATAAGATAATCTTACAAGTTCAGTTCCTAATACGACCTCAAAGTTTACTCTAAAAGACTGCTCACATGGTGTATACTTAAATAAAGCCTCTTTTACAAAATTTACATCAGTACCTTTCTTAAGCTTTATGACAATTCTAACACCATGCTCATTTTTAGACTCATCATTAATATCTAATATCTGTGGAAATTTACCACCATTAATTCCTTCTTCAATTTTTGATACAACTGTAGAAGTTCCATAAGTTGGTAAAGATGTAATTGTAATATAAGGATAATCATTTTTATCATAAGAGACTTCCATTGTAGCTCTTGCTCTATAATTACCCTGACCTTTATTACAAATATTCTTCCAATCTGTATCAATAATATCACACGGTAAGCAATGATCTGGAATTAATACTATTGGAGCTTTAGGATTATCAATAAGCTTTAAAGTAGCATCAATTACTTCATTAATACAATGAGTAGGAAGATCTGCTTTTACACCAGTACCAATACCTCCAAGAATGCCATTAATAAGAAGAAGTGGTACTTTTACTGGTAAATATTGAGGTTCCTGTCTTTCATTAGTATAAGTAGGATTCCAATCTACTACTTCTTTATTAGTAGCTAAAGCTCCACATACACAATCAAGACCAAATTGATTTAATCCACATTCAGTATATCTTGCTGCTGACTGAGGATCTCCTGCAACTGAACCCCAACCACCTTGTCCATTAACAATCGGCATTTTAATCTCAAAATAATTAATAAGTGTTTTAAAAGATGAATAAGAGCTACCATGAGGATGATAATTACCCATAACATCACCATCTACTTTTTGAGATTTTACTGTTTTTGGATAAATTGCTTTTTCATCATTCAATAATGTATAAATAATTCTTCTAGTAACAGGTTTTAAGCCATCTCTTGCATCTGGTAGTGCTCTGACAAGATTAACAGCTAATGTATATAATGCAAGATCAGTAATATATTGATCATGTGCTATATGTTTAAGAATTTTTTCTGCCATTTATGATTTTCTCCTTTGAGCTTCTCTGTAATATGCAGTTTGGCTCAATATCATATTTTATCTAATTCTATTAATAAGCTTATTTTCTTCTCCAGTCCCCATATATTTCTGAATAAATTCTGCATCAGAGAAATCATCAAGATAAATAAAGATATCATTATTTCCATAAGATCTTGATGCTAACCTATTAAAAATAACATTATAGAATTCTGCTTTATAAAGATGCTCTTTTTCTATTTTAATTCCTTCTAATCCATCAATAATATTGCCAGCTTCTGGAATTAAAGATAAAGTACCAGCTTGAGCAAATAAAAGAGTATTCTTTGGCCATTCTGTATCAATATATTCTTTAATTACATCTTCAATATTATGATTCTCTTTAGCAGATACTTTAAAAATCCAGATAATAGGTTTATTAAAATCTGTTTTATTATAGATATCTCCTATCACTGATTTAATTCTATTTCCCATGTGTTTATCACTAGGTTTATATTCACAAATTTTAAGAGATCCAGATTTAAGATTGAGTTTATTCACTTTCATCTTTATCACTCTCCTTATTTAATTTATTTTTAAGATCATTAATAACAGAGATTTTAGCACTATCATCATTAAATTTTAATAATCCATCATTTACAGATACATTTTTATCTTTATCATGAATATCTAAAGAAAAACTATCTGCAGATTTCAAATTAATACAAATTGGTCCAGTATACTCTTCTGTAGATATTTTAGTTACTCTACTAACTTCATATTCATTCATAAATCCATTTTGATCTAATCGTATAAAACCACTATATTCAATACCACCAGACTCAATATCACTACAATCAAAATTAAATGAATATTCTTTAGGATATACTGTAGTAGTAGAAGTGGTATCTACCCCCCATTTATTCTTGACTTTATTATGAATAATATTTAGTAAATATTCTTTAGGTTCTTTATCAATAAATAAATTTCTTTTTATGCAAGCACTAGCAAGTTTAATAACTTCTCTAATTTCTTCAGAATTATCAGTTATAATAAGTTTTCCATTATTCTTTATTTTAATTTCGGTTAACATTTTTATTTTCTCCTCTTTTAAATAGAAGGGGGCTTATAAAAGCCCCATATGTTATCAAGTTTTATAATCCAATTAAATCGCCTCTATCAACAGATCCTATTTTCTGAAGAATCATCTTCTTATTAGAATCATATTGTCTAATGATCTTCATGGTTTCATCTATATCATCAATAGTATACTGAATAAGAGTTCTAGTCTCTGGATTCATTGTAGATTCTTTAAGTTGCCAGTCATTCATTTCACCTAAACCTTTAAATCTATTTACAGATCCTAAAGATTCCATAGCTGTAGATACCAACTCATAAAGTCCTACTTTTCTTCCATTAACTTTAAACTCCATATGTTTCTGAGACATTGCCCTTTTAATAGGGTCTAATAAGACTTCACAATCTTTAATAAATCTATCATTATAAAACAATGTTTCTATTCTATCATTAACAAGACCTTTGATAAAAATAGTAGAACCTCTCTTTTCAATATTCTTATTTTCCATGAATCTAAATTCAGAAGTAATTCTCTTTCTAAGAGTATTAAAACTTTCATTAGCAAGATATGAAGTTAATACAATCTCAAGTAATGTAGGATTAAGCTTATATCTTTCAGATATAGTAGCAAAATCATACATATAATCTGAATTTTCAATAAGAATTCTAGAAAACGTAGAAGCATCTATAGGTTTACCTTTAAGATCTGTAACAGTATTTTTCTTATAATATTCTTTCTGCATATATCTTACAAAATCAATACGTTCAGAAAAATACTGCATTTTATTTTTTACTGGAATTCCATAAAGAGGCGGAACCGCTTTATATACCCTACCAGATTCAACAAGACCTGGAAACATTTTAAGAAATACTAATAAAAGAAGGTCAGCAATATGTGATCCATCGTGGTCCGCTAGAGAATACCCTCGGTTTCCCGATATTTATTAGGGGCTTAGACTATATTTTACTAGTATACTTTATACTAGGATGCTCTTTCCAAATATGTACCAATAATATTTGTACTTCCTTTCATAGGAATAGTCGTTACATGATTTAATTATAAATCCATATTTTCTCTTTTTTATTATAAACAGGAAGATGTCTATATTCTGATCCACTCAATATTGCTCTAAATGTATTAAATTTACAATTTGGTTTTACAGACTTATAAATTTCTTCAGCTGTTTCATTTACATATCTTTTTCTAAATTCAATTACCTGTTCATCAGTAAAATTTGTTCTATTTAAAAATGGATTAATGCTCTTTTTAGCATTTGAATGATATAATTTATTATTATATGAATATACATCCATATGTATATTATTCCAAGTTTTTCCTGACCAAATTTCAAAGAATGAATTATATGAAATTTTATTATAAAAATATGTATTATAAATATAATTTGGATCATAATGATTATTATATGCTTCTCTGATAAAATATATATCATATTCTGTTAATTTGCTATTTGGATTGCTTGCACCAATATTATTTTGACCACCCATTGATACATTATATCCTAAGCCATAAATATTTGACCTATATAATCTAATATAGTAATCTTCTTTCCAATCTAAATCTTCTTTATTACAAAGCTCTAATATCTGAAACATAAAATTATTTATCCCATAATATCTAATAGCATTTGCAATTAGAGATTGATTACTAGGAGTTGCATTAGATTTTAAATGATCATTTAGTCTATTAAGCAAATTTACAGATTGTCCGATATATGATTCACCAGTTATTACATTATATAATCTATAAATTCCTATCAATAATATCACCTTCTTTAAAAATATTATTAATAGAAAATATGGATTTCAATTATTTCACACGGTATTACCAGCTACCCATTATATGGGCCTTAGGCTTTCTTAGAGAGCTACTTCGTCTTTGGTTTATAAGTACATATCTCTTTTAGCTTCATGTACTAGTCTTATTCAGCTCTTACCGTTAGCTAGATAATATTACATCTAACCCTCATGGTCTTGAGAAAAGCATCTTCAGACGCAAAATTCATCTGTCATAAATATAATTTTACCAACTCTCATCTTATCAATATTAAAATTCTTCCCATACCCTGCTCCTAAAATTTGTATAATAGAAGCAATTTCAGCATTTGCTGCAATTTTCTGTGGTGTAGCTTGAAATACATTTAAGATTTTTCCTCTAATTGGAAATATACCTTGAATCTTTTCGTTTCTTGCATTTCTTGCAGAACCTAATGCTGAATCTCCCTCTACTATAAATAATTCTGTAATCTTAGGGTCTTTAGATGTAGGCTTTACATATTTCTCTGGTAATCCAGATACTACTGAAGTTTCATATTTAGCAGTAACTTTAATTTTTTCAGAATCTGCTTTTACTCTTATATTTGCAAGATCTTTAATAAATTTACAACATTTAAGAAGTTCTTGGGGTTTAGCTTTTGCCCAATCATCAAGTGCTCCCATTACTACAGATTTTGCAAACGGTTTAAATTCTACATTAGAAAATATTTCTTTTGCCTGTCCAGTAAAAATTGGTTCTAGTGCCCATGCTGATATCATTACCTGTAATCCAGCTTTAACATCAACGGGCATTATTCTAATCTTTGCTTTTTCTTTATCTGTAAGAAATGTCTTATTCATATAATTACAGAACCAAGTACAAATACCATCAAGTACTCCACCAACATGTGTATTTCTATTAGCTTCTGTTGATGTAGGACACATATTTGCATATGCTGTAATGTTTTCTCCACTTAAATTTTGTTGATCAAAAGTGAAGGACATTTCTAGTTTCATTTCTCCAGTATCATGGTAAATATTAATGGGTGGAATTAACATTGCAGAACTCTTTGCAATAATATTAGTCATAATTCCATCATTATTTACCATTAATTCATGGTATACTTTACCTTTCTTATTAATACTGGTATAATCTATCTTAGTTCCAATAGGTAATAAAGATAAAGTATCCATTACTAAAGTATATACCATTCCAGGATCAAGAGGTGTATCTCCTAATACTGTATTATCTGGTTCACATTCTACTCTAGTACCTTGTAAAAATTCTTTATTTGGAAGAAGTTCTTTCTTTTTAAGAATTCCCTTCTCAAATCTTACATGCATACAAGTTCCATCATATCGATATGACATTACATCAAAATATGATGATACTGCATTAGTTACTTTTGCACCAATACCATTTGTTCCTGCTGAATAGTCACCTTTCTTATTTTTAGTCAGATTTCTACCAGTATGTCCATCTGTATAAATAGATACAATCATATCAAATGGTATACCCATACCATTATCTTGAATTACAAATTTATAACTTCTTTCATCAAATAATACTGATACAAAATCACAAGGAGATTCTGGATTAATAACCTGATCTATAGAATTTTGAAATATTTCTCTAAATCCATTTAACCATCCTTGTTCATGCTTACTTCCAAGATACATACCTATCTTTGCTCTTACTGCATTGATAGTACCTTCAATATGTTTTATCTCATTTTTGTAATTATCAATTACTTTAATTTGTTCTTCAGATAACCCATGTTTTAATTTTGCATTATCTTTAGCCATTATTTTTAAAATTTCCTCTCTAAGTAAATTTCTTTCACTTATTTGTTACACCACAGTAATTTTTTAATTTTGCTTCATTTGAAAAATTGTCCTCCTCAGTATACCTTTTTTGGTTTATTTAGAGGTTATTATTAAAGTAAAAAACTATTATGTAACAAAATAATGACTATATAAAAAATTTTAAAATAATAAGAGGTGGAAGAATTATCCTCCACCTCTTATCAGTCATATATTATTATATAATATATTTTAATTACTTCTTCTCAGCTGCTGTATCCTGAACAGGTGCTGCTGTAGCACCAGTAGGATTCATTGCATTGGGCATATTAGTATTCATATAACCCTGAGGAGCTGCTGCTCCTACTGGATTCATACTAAATCCCTGCATCTGAGGCTGATATCCCTGCTGCATGCTGAATACAGGATTATACTGAGGATTCTGCTGTGCGAATCCAGCATTCATCTGCTGCATATTCGGATTAAATCCATACATCTGCTGAGGCTGTCCCTGTACAGGTGCCTGAGCTGCAGGAGCTACTCCAGGCTGCTGAGGCTGTCCCTGAACATATCCATAACCCATCGGCTGCTGTCCCTGCATTGGTGCTACCATCGGCATACCCCAACCAGGACCTGCCATGGTTGCATACAGATTGAATGGATTAATACCAGCATTATTCTGTCCAGGAATAAAGCTATCAACACCTTCATACTTCTTGAAGTCATTTACTGCAATATTATACAGCTCAGGAATCTTAGCAATGAACGGAATAATCTGGAAATACTCAAGTGCAGCACTCGGATCAATTGACAGATACATAATCTTAATAGTATTAAGAATATCAAGAATATTGTCAGTGGATGCCTTAATTTCTTCAGGAGAGAAATCTCTTGAATAGAAATGAGTGCCACAAATACTACAAGTACAACCATTAGATCCATCTGCATCAGGAATAAGAGCAGACATACCATTTACTTTATCATAATGATTACACTGACCCTTAGCAAGCTCTTCCTTAGTAATAGAAAGCTTAAACTGAGAAAGACCTTTCTGAAGAAGGGCATAATCTTCATTAGATAACCAGTTAAGTGTCTTCGGCTGCTGATACTGATTCGGAACCATTCCCTGGCCCATAAAACCATTGTACATGTTCATTTAAATTTCCTCCTTTAAAGATATAAATATGTACATATTTGAATCTAAAGGTGCTAATTGTGAGATTTTACCCTTCGATTCATATTTATAATACATTCTTAAAAATGATTTTAGCAATCGATTTCTTACGAATGAATTATACAACTTCCTTCGTATTATTTAGTTAGATAGTATGTAAAATATTATTGATTTTTACTCTTTAACTAAATTATCATAAATCTTAGGAAGACCATCTACCGATGTACTAATTACAGAACCCTTAAATGTTCCATAAGAAGATCCAGGAGCAACATCATCTACATTATTAAAGCTTCTAGGTGCTAATGCTTTATGGATTGAATTACCCTGAAGTTCTTTAAGTACATCTTCAGATGATTTTGAGGTTCCAATAGGAGTAAAAGACCCAAGATCTTTTTCAATTTCTCCAGAACCAGGAGCAATATAAGTTTTAATATAAGAAATATCATCATAATAAATATGAGTCATAATGAAAGGCTTTTCTCTCTGTGTAATTGATGGAATTTCATATGAAGCATTGCTTACATTTTTTTCTACATGAACTAAACAATCTCCACCGTCAAAAAGCCAATGTCCTTCAATATTACCTTTAATACAGCCAACATCAAGAAGACCCAATTCAATGGGTCTGTCTTTATATTCTTCGAGCTTTGCTAAAACAACACTCTTATTCATAATAAGATCTCTCCTTTAATACCGTTTTCTCATCTGTTTTTTATAGCTATTCAGTTCATTAATAAGACTATAAAGATTACTAACATTTTTAGTATTATTTACATAGCAGAATCTATTATAAAGAATACTATAAATAGTAATATCCTGATTAACGATAGCAATAGACTGAGTAATATCTCTGATAAGAGAATCATCAATATTAGCTAATACTGCATATCTTTCAGGGTCATCAATAAGATTTCCCTTTTCTATATAATCATTATAAATATAACCTAAAGAGAACTGTAAAGCTCTATTAATTGCAAGTTTGTTAGAACAATAATTGATAAGGGTTTCAATAATTACAGGCATAATAAGATACTTACCAAATTTATCATAATCAATTCTACCTGCAATCATATCATCAATAATTCTTTCAGCATTCTTACTAACCTCTTCAATAGTAAGTCTTCCAGAATTAATATACTCTTCTCCTTTTTGATCAATAAGTCTTGTAAACCAATTACTAATTTTACGACCAGAAGGTTTATCTTCCTTATTAGGATGTAAACTTTCTTGAGTAACAGGCTTAGGAAGCATACTTCTATCTATATCTACAGGAATTGCTTGAACTCCAAATTTAAGATCATAATTAGGTGTATAATTACTAATCAAGCCACTAAATCCAGCATCTATATAAGTAGGATCTACAGGAATTTCACTTTCTCTAATAAGTCCATTCATTGGAAGTCCTACAGATTCATAACTCTGTATAGGTTCTTTATCTAAATTATAATCAACTGTCATTCCTTCAATAGTTTCTTCTTTAGGTTTATTAGTAACTTCGCTTACAACATTGCTAAATCCATATGGTGCATTATTTGTAGGAATATTCTTATATATAGAATTATTAAAAGCTAAATCAGAAGAATTGGCAATCTGTTCTGTATTACCCTTAACAAGATCATTAAATTGTGGTCTAATATATCCAAAAGATCCTGAATTAGCGAAAAGTGGATTATTAGGCAAAACATTCTGATTAACACTAAACCAATATAAAGGGTCATTTAAATAACTAGCATTATCAAATTCATTCATTTCTATTTCTCCTTTTATTAAACTTCAAATATCGTTTTATCTCCAATTGATCCATTTATATCAAAATCATTAATATCAAACATCTCATCTCCATCTAATACTTTATTACTTTCTCTCATAGCTTTAAGAAATCTTAAAACAGTAATAGGTGATACATCATTAAATTTAACATTATTTTTATCTTCAGTTCCATTTTCACTAGTAATACGATTTTCAATCATATCTCCACCAATAATAAATGAAGAATTAGGATCAACAGCTTCATATTTTACAAGTTCTTTAAGATAATCATAAGTAGCCTGTCTACCAATTTTAATTTCCCACTGTCTAAGCATATCAGTATTCTCAGACTCAGTATCATAAATTGAAAGAAGAACAAGATATACCTTCTCATCAGGATCTGCTCCACCGCCAAAACTAATAGCAGGAATAACAGCTCCTAATTTTGCTTTCTCTTCTTCTTCTACCTCTCTAATAATTTTATTCAAAGTTTCATCATCAGTAATAATATCACCATTAGGTGCATTAAAAATCTGAAGATTCCTTCCATTATTATTGTTTTCCATTTTTATTCTCCTTTATTAATAATTTTTCCAAGTGCTGTACATCTAGCAAATCGATATTTTTGCTTGATTGTAGGATATTGTTCATGATTAACTTCAGAGATAAACTCATCATAATCTCTTGAATAAATATTTCCAGTAAGTATATTTTTATATATTACAACTTGATTACAATTTGACTTATTATTAGCATTAATAGCTATACATTTAATAATATACAAATATTTTGTTATTGGATAATCATAAAAATTCATTTCATGTTTAAAATGTAAAACAAAATCTCCACTATTAAAATTTCTTTCCATTAAATTCTCCTTTCATTATTATAATATCTATCGATATTATAATTTAGAAAGACCAAAACTTCGGTTTATGTTTTACATAAATTAATTTATTTCTAAATCTTGTAATTGCTGTATAGTTTAAAGCATTTTGATACCATACTGGCTGACCCATGTATTCTTCAAAATAAATACCATAATTATACTCTGAACCCTGAGCTAAATGTACAGTAGAAGCATAAGCATATTCAAATAGTTCTCCTTGTAAGTAAGGATTAGCTTTTAAATATTCTCTCTGTTTTTTATCTTTAGCATTAATATAATCTCTATTTATTGGAATATCTATAAAAGGTTCCACAGTAAGATCTGGCAAGAAGTCTATTTTTATAGTTTTACCATCATATTTTCCAATATCTGGTTGAGATATAACATTACCAGTTAAACCATTTACAAGAGATATATCATCAACTATTACTCCCCAATTATTTTTTCTACATATCACTCTTTCTCCAAAATTAGGTGTATCATTATAAAAATGCAATATATCTTCTCTAACTCTTTTATTCACTATATCTCTAGTATCATTCTTACCACATAATACTACATTTGCTTTCATTAATAATTCATTATCTAATTCATCATTAAATATAACAAAAACATCATTACCATATAAACCATAATCTATAGGATATCCATATCTTGCTCTATGAGCTAAATATACAAGAGCAGAATCCCGCTCTTGTCTCATTATTTCGGTAAGATAATAAATGTTCCCATCAACAAAATATCCAGGATCATCTGCTATTGGAGGTAACTGTCCAGGATCTCCAGTAGCAATTACTTTAATACCAGTATCATCTATAAATTTTCTAAATTTTCTTGGTACCATCCAAGCCTCATCTAATATAATGAGCTTAATATTACTATTACTAAAGTCTTTAGGTACAAATTTCCATTTATAGATATAAGTATTAAATCTGGTATCCATTAAATATTTACCATTACCATCTGTAGCATGTACTTGAATAGGCATAAATAATCCAGAATGACATGTTTTAGCCTCTTCTAATCCATGTAATCTCATTACAATAGCTGCCTGTCCAGTATATGCCATAGGCAATATTTCATCATTTCTTAATCCAAGACCCTTTACAATTTCTCCAACTAATACACTTTTACCACAACCAGCTTCTGAAGCTATTTGAAATAAAGTATCAGAAGAATTATAATACCATTTTATAGCTGCATCATAAATTAACTGTTGTCCTTGATTAAGTATAATATTATTCATTATTATTTATTCTTTCCTGTCCAAAAGTGGGTTATATTTTATATCAGCAAGATTCTCTTTCCAATCATTAATATTTACTTTTGTTTCTTCTGCCATTGAAAGACATCTTTCAATAATATCATCTCTTTTTTTAATTTCTTTAATAAGTGTGGGAACCAATGATTCTAAACCTCTTGCAAATTCTGCAAGTTTATTAATTTTTTCATCTTTATTTTCAGTTTTAAGTAATTCATCTGTAGTATAAATCATTCTTCTATACCCCACATACTTTGATCAATATCATATATAGATAAATCTGTTTCTGCAAATGTTCCATCAATTTGAAATATTGCTTCAAGAAAACATATTACTTTATTAATATACCAATTTCCTTCATATTGAGTTCCATCATCAAATTTAATAGTAAGCTTATATTTACCGTCATCTTTATCTTTATCAAAATAATAAGTTAAAGCATTAGCAATATTTCCTTCTTCAGCATTATCATCAAGAAATTTACCAAAGAATCTTTCCATTAATTTTGTACATCTAGGATCTACAGGATTAAATCTTACATCATCTTTATCTGTAAATAACGCTAAATCTGGATTAGTATTAGCCTTTACAGGATGAGATTCAAAAAATATTGGACTCTTAGAATCCTGATAGAATAAAAGGTTATTAGCTTTCTGAACTTCTATACCAAGAGCAATAAGTACATCTCTAGTTACTCTAGCTATTTCTCTATCATCAAACATATTTATTCTCCTCTATCAAATCAATATTTAAAATTTTTACACTTTTAGCTTTCATCTTTTTTGTAAAATACTTCTCAGCCATTTTATAGGCTTTTTCTTTTGTCTCTGCTTCTAGAATACAAGCATTAAAATCATTGTTACCATTTAATTCTGCTGTAACTTTCCAAATATTCACTTATTTTCTCCTTTTTTAGAAACAAGGTTAAATTGTTACTCATATTTATAATATCTTAATATTTACAAATTTGGTCTAGCTGAACTCTTATATAATTATTTAATAGGGGTATAGACTAAATGGATAGTTCTGTAATGAGAAGTAATTACATAAATAATAAATCAAATTCACTTGGCTTACATTTTATCGAACTTGTAAGTGAAAAAGTTACATATGATTCAAATATTGGAAAATTTGTATTTTCTTATTTAACTCCAAATCTTTCTACTGAAGCATATGATACTAAGCTTCCAAGAAACCCAACTAGTAATGTAATAAATAGAGATCAATTATCTCTTGGAGTTGCTAATATTACAGCATCTAATTATGTAGAACTTCCGATACCAAAACATTTATTCTATATTACTAATATTAAAGTACATCATCCCGCAGAAGAAAGTCCAACAGATAACGAAGCTACTATTATTCGTAAAGAATATTTTAAAGGACAAAAATTCTTAGTAACAAATCTTGCAGGAAATTATGATACACCAGTAATTATAGGAGTGATTGAATAATGGCTACATATTCTACATTAAAATCCGACCAAACAATATCTGTTCAAGATTTTATAGCCATGAGAACCTCAGATGAAATTACTTACTATAATTTTTCTATAGTGGAATATCTTAAAGGATATGATATGTTCATCACAAATCTTTTATATGATTATGATGATGAATTTCAGGATCTCACAATTTATGTAAAATTAACAGATGTTGAAAATTTAAAATATAGATATAAACCATATTTATTTGCATATGACTTGTATGGTTCTAGAGAAATAAGTTTTATAATTATGATGCTCAATGGAATAATTGATCCTAAAGAATTTGATTTTAATAAAATTAAAGTAATAAAATATGATCAATTGGCTGCAGTATTAAATAGAATAGCTGCAGTAAATGAAATTTTTATGAATAAAAATAAAGCAAAACTTAAAAAAGATTTTAAAAATAATCCAGGAAATGATATTTGGATAGAATAATACAATATAGTGGTAGGATATTAAGTCCTACCACTATAATTTAATTATTATACATTTCAACACTATCACCAATAGCAATACCATTTTCATCTAATATCGTAAATACTGTTCTTGCATTTGTATCATATTTCATTCTTAATAATTCTTTTTCCCATGGTGATAAATTTTCATCAGGCACTGGTAATGGTATTACTTGAATTGGTTGTTGTTGCAATTCATAATTACTATATATTGGAAGTGATGGGGTACCAATAACATTAACTTGACTATTTACTATAGCTTCACCAGATAAATTTTCAGAACTAAACATTCCTTCATCATCATCTATCCTTCTTGAAGCTTTTATGTAATCGTTATTTGTTACTCTTAATGGTCCAGATTCTCTATCTATCAATGTCCATCTATATTTTGGAACTTCACTATCTACATCTTCAATAAGTTTCAATCCATGATTCTCCATAAATGGCTGAAAGAATAGTTCTACATCACACTTAGTTCTTGTTTTTATTGAACTAAATCCCATATAATAATTACCCTTAGAATCAGTTTCTTTATTTAATATAATACCAATATCACAGTTATCTATCATCAATAAAGAATCTGATACATTATTTACACCTAAAGTTCTAATAATATCTTTTTTATTTTTATTCTCCCCAATATTTTTAGCTGCTTCTCTGTTTAAATGAGATATTGTTATTACTGGAATATCTTGAATATTTGCAAATGCTTTAAATTCATTTACTATATTACCCAAATCTAATCTCATATCTCTTGCAGGATCAATAGATCTTATTCTTTTGATATGATCAACAATAATACATATTGGTTCTTTATTTTGAGATTTAACCTTATCTACCAGTGCATAAAGATAATTTGTTGATTGAGATAAATTCGGTTGGTATTCCATATATAAATCAATATCTTCATGTCCAGAATACCATTTTAATGCATCTTTAAATAACCCAATAGCTTCATCAAACTGAGTAAATTCATTCATAATTTTACCAGTTATCATATTGAAGATTCTAGTAACATTTTCTTGTACAGAATTCTCCATTGTTAAGAATATAATACAAGGTTTTTTAGTTGGATCTTTTGTTTTATATCCATAATTATATTTTGAAATTTGTAATGCTACATCTAATGCAAAAAATGATTTACCTGTTGCAGCTGTACCAAAGAATATATATACTCTACCAGATTGAAAACCACCATTAATCATTCGATTAAGACCAGTTAATCCAGTTTTTAATACTCTAGAAGGACTTGTTTCTCTTGAAAATATATCTCTAAATGTATTCTCGAATGTATCATCATACAAACTAAATTCTGGTTCAATATTTTTCGAACTTTCGATTCTATTAAACATTGAATTCATCTTTTGTACAAGTTCTTTAATTTCATTTACAGTATTTGCTCTATTAATTCCAGTACCATTTTTTAAATTATTAGATAATCTTGTTATGTCATTATAATATCCATCAACAAAATAAGTTTCTGTTAATACACAAGCTTGATCATTAATATATGCAAGCTCATCATCAGATATTTCATCATAATTAGATATATCTAATAAATTATCATTATTAATACCACCATTAATATATTGAACAATTAATTCTTTTTCTTTAAGATGTTTAATTGCTCTTGCTTCAAGTCCTCGTTTAATAAAATTAATTCTATTTATTCTCTCAATATCATTTCCATAATCTGATACATTAATTCTTTCAAATAGATTTTGTACAAGTAATAAACTTGACATTTTAATATTTGAATTTGATGAAATAATATATCTACAAAATAAATCAAGAGTTTTAATATCAAATAATTGGGTTAATTTTTCTTTTTTATTATCATTATAATTTTTTAAATTAGATGCTCTTCTGATATTCATTACAATACCATCTCTCTTTACCAAAGTATAGAATTGTTATGGTAAAGATAACATTTTATCTCTCCTTAGGTGCAAAATCTTGACTCATTGGATCCATCATAGACCAAGCTCTTCTTACAGCTTCAGAACTTTCTGATGGATAATATTTATTAGACCTTAATGCAAGATTAAAATCATCTTCAAGATTAGTATATCCAGCTGGTACTTTACCCATAGTATCTGGGGTAAGTAGATGAACATTTAAAGGATAAATTTGTATATCTCCAGCAACCTTCTTTTTATCCCTTAAATAATCTCTATATCCATTACTCCAGATAGCAGGCATATTTTCTGGAATTCTTATATATCCTAATACTTTATTATTATTTGTCCCATCTATATATTCAACAGCAACAAATCTCATAATTATATCCTTTATTATTTAATAATAAAAAGAACAATAATAAGAATTACAAGTCCAATATCAATTCCAAATACAAGTTTGGTAAATAATTTAGAATAAATCTGTGTAACTTTAATAGCAGCATTAGTTTCAGTAATACTTTTATCAAGAATATCAGCAAGTTTACCAATTTTACTATTAATAGTATCTACATCTTCTGTAAGATTTTCAAAAAGTTGTTTATATGTATTAAACAATCTTGAATAATCAGGAGAAGCAATTCTAATTTTACCATCATCAATAAAATTGCTACTAGCATCTGATCCATCAGAAAAATCTGGTGTAGGTGGAATATCTCCTTCTCCATTAGGAATATATTCTCTATTTACTTCTACATTATTAATAGATTCTTCCTCATTATTGTTATTAGAATTAAGAGTAAGAGTAGACCCATTAATATCAGACTCAAATAATTTTTTAAGATCAATATCTTGTGATTCTATATTATTATTCTCTTCAATATTTGTATTTTCTTTAGTACTGATATCATTTAATTCATTTTCATTCATAATATTTACCCCTTAATATTTTAAATATGATTCATAATTAAGAAAATAAGTAAAATAATATTAAGACTATTAGTAATAGCAATAAGAATTGCTACTTTAACAAGAGTATCATAAGCTTTTCTATAGTTAATAGTAGAAGCTTTAATCTCTTCATCAGTCTTTTCTTTGATAAGCTCAAATAAGCTTGCCATCTTATTTCCCATAAACTCACAGTTATTATGAAGATCTATCATTATATCTTCCATATTAGCATTAATGATAGTATCTCTCTTTCTAATCTCTTCAATCTGATTTTCAATATCAGATGAAAGAACTTCTATCTTTTTATTTTCATTTTCCATTGTCTTACTCCTTAAAATAAGAATTTATTTTAGAGATAAACAAGCAAAAAGAATAAGATTTGATAGAATTCCAAAACTAATAAATGCTAATATCTTAATATATTTATCTCTAATATCTTTTTTATACTCATCAAGTTTTTCAATAATAGCTAAATAATTATTATTTGATATTTGTTCATGATCTAATAATCTTCTCCAAATATCATTTTCTATTTCAGTTATCTTTTCTTCAATTTTTTCAGTACTGACGGTAATTTTTTTATTTAGCCTATCATAATTATTCTTTGTCTGCTTATTTACTTTAATTTGTTGTTCAGAAAAAGATCTAAATTCTTCATATTTATTATTTATATCTTCATTAGAAGGAGGATCTATAACTCCAACAATATTACTATTACTTGGAGTATCATAAATAATATTAGAACTATCAACTTTAGTAGGATATGTATAATAAATATCTATATCAGATTTATTTTCTTCTTTTATAGTATCTTTTGTAGAAGAGTCTGTACCTTTATAATATTTTTTACTCATATTATTCTCCATAAAATATTTATTTGTATCTAGTGTAGTTTTCATCATATTTAAAAATTTACTTTCAGGAGTAAAGATCGCCATTTGTTACCCCTCTTTCAAAATATTCTCCAATTCTTCTATAGTTAAATATTTCTCATCATTCTTAAGATGATTAACCCACATAACAAATTTTTGTTCATCTGTTAATCTAGAATCTAATAAAAATGAGAATTTTTCATTATCTTCTTTTATTTTTTCTTCTGCTTGTCTTGCAATTTCTCTTTCCGGTGAAAAGAACTCTAAAGTTACAGTATCATCATTTCTGAAAGTATTATTAATTGCCATCTTATTAGCAGGAGAAAGCGGATTATCAAATTTTACTCTTATATAATCTATTCCTTGAGTTGCTTTAAGATTTCTAATATAAGCTATAGTTTCTAGAGGATCATTATTTACTAAATCTGAAAGATTAATCGTTTTATAAGTATCAGATATAATTTCTTCATAATCAAGATAATACTTTCTACTCATTGTATTATATGACATAAGAATAAATCCCTTGAAACAATCATCATCAAATCTCCATCTATATGGAGATCCACAATAATAAAAATGATCATAAAAAGTTTCTGCTTTATGTATATGACCAGAAATAATAGGTCCTTTACAATTTAAGAAATCTTCCATTGTAAATAGTCTACCTTGACCTACATTATCTCCATAAACAGCTCCTTTAATAGTACCATGCATTATACAGATATCATAGAAATCAGAATGAAATAAGATCTTTTGATAATATTCTTCATCTACTCCATATAATTCTGGAATACAAAGAATTCTTACTCCTTTTACCATTTCAAATCTGATATTAGTTACAATCCTAACATCTACATCTGTTCTTTGCATATAATGATAATAAATTTTTAATTGATTAGCATCATGAGAGATAGTACCCTGTAATATAATCAGAGTAGCATTTTTCATTTTTGCAATTTCAACTAATCTTGCTACAAACATTGAAGCATATAATGTAGCATCAGAAGCTGTCATTACTTTATGATCATAAAGATCTCCATTTACACAGATAAGATCCAATCTAGGCATAATTTCTATCTTTTTTAGAAACTGTTCTTCTAAAATAGAATATTGTTTATATGGATCCATTACAGGAAAATGAAGATCTGATATATGAACTGAGATAATAGTAGCATTATTCCAAAGATAATTATTATATAATAAATTAGGATCGACAAAATTATTTTCCATCATCTTCATCTCTAACTAATTGATATGCTTCCTTTAAAGTTTTCTTATCTATCAATAAATAATATACTGTATCAATAAGTTTTCCTGCCTGTACAGTTTTAGCATAAGAAAATGGAATTAATAATCCCTCTTCAACTACAGTAGGTCTTCCTTGAAATATTCTAGCTTGAATATCATCTATAGTCTGTATAGCATCTACTACAGGAATTCCATTATATTGTTTTTGAGAAGCAATAACTTCTTTTCTATTTGTTGATTTTTTGATAGGAACTTCAACTATTTTATTCATAATTATTCCTCTATTAGATATCTATTATTATTAACTATCTACTTTATTCTCCTTTAAATTTTAACAAATTTCATATAAGTATTATCAATATGATTGATAATACTTGAGGTATTCACTCTAAGTGATACCTTAGATTTGAATATCTCCCTGAATTCTTTTTAGTAGATTTTTAGAAGCAGTCTCTTTATCTACTGAAATATCATCAAGATAATTTTTAAGCATCTTTATTATTTTTTGTTTACACTGAATTTCAACTTTCTTTTGAGAATCATTAGTAGATTCTCCACCTATAATTTCCAATAATTGGCCAGTTCTAGTCTGTATAATAGTAAATGTAATATTAGTGCCAGCTCTAATATCTAATATATACATTTTATCACTTTCTAAATCTGAAAAATATATTGGAATAAATTTATTTAAAGATTGAGTAAATGTAGAATCTGTACTGATGGCAATTTCCTCTACATAATTTTCTAATTTATCCCAATAAAGTAATAAAGTTCTTTCTAGATTAATCAGATAATCAATAGTCCATTTTTCATTTAATAAACTATCAATCATTGGAATTAATTGAGTTTTTAATTTTTTGCATTCTCTTTTTTCTTTGAATTTCATCCAGCCTCTAGGCTTTTGAAATTCTTCATTTAATTCTCTTATAGAATCACAGCATTGAAGAATTGCAAGTATTGTATTTGTCATAAAATACACCTCTTGAATTTTTCATTAATTATCTTAGTTTTATAAGAAGGTTTTTTCAATAATAAAAAATAAAACTGTAGAGGATTATTCCTCTACAGTTTCAATCTCTTTTAAAAGTTTATCATAAGTTTCTCTAGTATAAAATCTCATGATAAAACTAGCAGTAAGTAGCATAAAGGTTTGTAAACAATCATTAAAAAATTGAATATGCCCACTATTATTTTTTAAATCATATTCATATGTATAATAAGTATATGCTATTTTATCTAATCTAAGTACCATTGCTTTAGTGATATCAATATTTTTTAATTCTTTAAGTAGATATTTATATGCAGCTAATTGAAGAGTATAATTATAACTCATATGATTAGATGTTTTAAAATCAATTAACCAATATTCATTATCTACTTTTAATAAGCAATCACATGTACCAGCAAAATATTTATGAATAAGAGTTTCTTCAAGATATATAATCTCTATTTTCTTATGTTCTTTATGAATAAGATTCCACCATTTATAGAATCCGGTCATTACAGAAGATACAGTTTCCATAATTTTTTTATTTGGAATTTCTGTCATCTCCTCTAAATCTAAATATCCTTGTTTAAGATACTTTTCTATAGCTAAATGAGAATAAGTTCCTTTATCAGCAGCATCTCTCATAAAAGCTGAATAAGAAATATGTTTATATAACCCTAAACTATTTGACCATTTTATCAAATAATCTTCATGTAACATAGCAGAAAGAATCTCTGTTACTCTAGGAACTCTTTTATTATCAAAAATATAATTACTCTTACTTTTGATTTCTACTTCAGACAGTTTATCTAATATCTTTTTTAAATCTTGTTCTTTAATTATCATTTATATAATTCCTTAATTAATAATTTATAATTTAGTATATAAAATTAAAAAATACAGGTAGGAATAAATCCTACCTGTAAATATATTATTCTTCATCATCATCATTAATATTATAATTATTCATATTTACAGGAAATCCATACTCATCTATAAAATATATAGCATTAATAGGAATAGGATTGCCATATCTATCTAATAAATAAGCTCTAGTAAAGCCATATTCATCAGTAATGTAAGTGAATATAGAAGATAAATCCCAATTATTTAATTTTAATCTACTTTTCAATAGTGAATATTTAATTCCTAATATGTCAGCAATTTGTGGTAATGTATAACATTCACCATTAAAGAATATTTTTATGGTATCCTTTTTATTAAATGCTTGATATTTTTTAGGTATCCATCTACAATTAGAAGGTTCATAATTTCCATCCACATTAATTCTATCTATACTTAAATTATCTTTATATCCATTAGATATAGACCAATTATAAAAATTTATAAATCCATTTTCTTTATCTAGCCATTCACTACAAATTTTAATCCCTCTACCACCATAATTTTTATATTCCGAACTATTAATATTACAACATCGTTGTCTCATATTATAATATTCACTATATATTCTCGTATTACGTAATCCATGTTTAGTATTTACTACTTTAGTAATATTTCTATTTAGACATCCACATGATTGAACTCTTTTAGATTTTAATAAATCATCTCTAACATCAATTTCTTTTCCACAATCACAAATACAATGCCATCTTGGAAAATGATGTCCATATTTGGGGTCAATATAATCATTATTTGATTTACAAATTATAGTCAATCTACCAAACCTATCCCCTATTTGTATATCATTACAATGACGACAAGATTTAGTATATCCAGATAATAAATGTGTTCCAAATATTATACTTTCTTTCCCACAATCACAGATGCACTTCCATTTCTTTAAAGAATATCCGGTTGATGGAACTATATAATCATCAGCTTTATCAATAACTGTTAGTTTGCCAAATTTATCATTTATTTCTATATATCTTTTTCCATTTTTATCTATATACATATTTATCACCCTAAAATAAAAATATATAGATATGTATATAAATAAATAAAAATTTATTGGAATAGCAAAAGCTATTCCAATAAATATAAAAATTATTCACTATCTTGATCATCCAATTTATCTAATGCATTATAATCAATAAAGATACCAAAGTTTTTATGCTTATAGCTCTTTTGCTTTACAAGCTTATCTCTAATAGCCATATACTGTTCTTTAAGAGCAATCCATCTCTCAATATCAGGATCATCAGGATTCTCCCTAATATAATCATCTAATAAGCCAAGTCTATTATTCATCTGCTTTAATGCATAAAATACATCTTCTTCTGTTTCTGCATTTTTTACTCTTATCATAAACTCATAAAGATCATTTTCAAGATCTCTTAATCCAGCATATTTAAGAGAAGCCAAGAATCCCTTCTTTCTAGATTCTGTAATATACATTTTAGCAGATTCAGTATATAAACTTGTATCAATTCTATTAAGAGCATTAATAACAGCATTTATTCTATTAATATAAAGAACAGATGCAGTAAGTTTCTTAGCTTTATCAAGTAAATGTAATGCAGGTACTCTTTCTTTATCTACATCAGTATAGAGTCTTAAGCACCAATCAAGCATACTTAAATTTGGCTGTCTAGTAATTTCATTTTCACATCCAGGAATTTCTCTATAGAGTTTCTGTAATGCCTCTTCGAAATTTTCTAATCCTAAAGAATCCAAGAATGGATCATTTACAACTTCATCTGGAAGACTTAAACATGAAGTGAGTTGATTAAGTGCATCATATAAACCAAATGCTAAGATAGCCTGAAATTGAATAGAATCTTTAATTACAATATTAGTATCTCTATTAGCTAACCAAGAATCAATCATCTCTCTTAATCTTCTAGAAGGGGTAAAATCACAAATAAGATGATAGATATTATAGAGCATAACGGCTACTATATCTTCATTAGTTAATCCATAATCAAACATCTTAGAATCAATTTCAATTTCATAACTATCAAATCTAATAGGATCTCCAATAATCATAAGATTATTAATAGTATCAGATCCCATCTTTGGCATTACTATACAACCAAAAGGAACTTTATCTGTATTGATAGTATAAATAAAATTCTCACAAGTAGCATCTTTTAAAAAGATTCCATTGAGAGCATCTTTAACAGCTACTAAATCTTCTTGACTATGAGAGAATTCACGTAATCTATCAATGGCTCTCACTAAATTTTCAATTCTATTATCCATAATATTGTAAACCTCTCTATTATTCAGAAGTATAGTTAGCAATAAATACTACATTACCATATTCACCATTTTCTATTCTTTCTGGATTCCATTTTACAAAAGTATATCCAGATTTAATAGCTTCAGGTGGAGTATAAGCACCATCTTCTATAGTATAAGACGACTTTGCAGTATCTGGCATAGTACCACCATCAGTTTCATATTGAATAGAATAATTTACAGGAATATATGTAAATGTATATTCAAGATCTTTATTTGTAATAACTACACTTGTGGTATCAGCATTATAAGCAGTAATATTCTTAGAATATAAAGTCTGGCCAGGAATACAATTCATAGTAACAGTCTCTATATTTCTACCAGTAGAAGAAGTATAATGAATAACTACAGGCCATACATACCAGTTAGGTAATCTACCAGATTCTAATGCAGAAGTTCCAGTAAATGCATCTGTAAAATCAGTAAATTCTCCATTAGCCCAATCTTCAATAGAAGATACGTCACTTAATAAAGAGCATCCTTTAAAAATACTATTAATATTCATTCCAGTATTTGTATTCATACTAGAAAGTCCACCAATATTTCTAAGCATTTCAAATCCTTCAAATGCATGACTCATATTATTATTACACCAAATTACTGATGTACTATAAATGTATAATGTATTAGCAGAAAGCCAAGCATAAATAGGTGTAGAAGTACTAGAAAGATCAATTCTATTAGGTGTATCTGGTCTATTAGGAGAAATCTGAATTGACATTATTGTCGTCTTATCAAAAGCTGAACTAATCATACTATTAATAGTAGGACCATCTACTAAAATAGCATTATCTGACCATATTGCAGAAAAAGTAATATTTCCAATAGTTCCTTTCTCAATTGATGCTGGATTCCAACCATTAAAAGTAAATCCTTCTCTATGAGGTGCTGGTGGAATGTATGCTTCTTCTACTGTATAAGTAGTTTTAGGCTCAACAGAATCATCAAATGATCCATTATTTAAATTATATGAAATATTATACTCAATAGGAGTATATTTAAAAATAAATTGTTGTCCATCCTCTGTAAGAATCTGTGCTTCTGGTGCAATATAACCAGGAATATTCTTAGGATAGATATATGTATCTTTTCTAGCTACAGAACAATAAGTTCCAATTACCATACCCATATTCTACCCTCCTTATGGTTCATCTTCATCACCAGTTGTTGATTCATACGTAGAATAGTATGATAACAAAGTTGGATCACTTTCATATGTAAAAAAAGCATATAATGTAGTATTTGCTTCTGGAATATATGACTCATCTACAATAAGAGGAGCAATTTTATTTGTACTCCATCCATTAAATGTATATCTTGGGTCTGATTTGGCAGGTTCATCTGGTAAAGCAGTACCAATAGAACTTCCTATTCTAATTTTAATATCATCAGGCAATACCAATCCTCTAACAGAAATATTAGTATCAAAATTAATTGTATAATAGTCAGATCCGGCAAGATCTACAGCTATATTATAATCTCCTTCTTCTGTGATATCAAGAATATAGACATCATAAGCCACATATGACCCATCGGCATTATTAATAGCATAAAGTCTATCTTCTACAGTATAATCAATAACAATACCAGTATCATCATTTACAAAAGAAGCAGACATATTAATTGGAACATAGAATACTATATTATATCCTTCTCTAAGAGTTACTTTTACAGTAGTAGAATCTGATATAACATTTTGTGCTACAAGTATATATTGTGAAAGTCTCTCTGATGCATTATTTTCAATAAGACCATAATATACATAATTTGCTAAACCAACAGCACCAGACTTAATAGTCTCAGAAGCCGTAATAACATAATACCAATGATTCTCAGGTCTATCTTTAAGAGCAGGCAATGATTCTTCTGTTACAATATGTACAACTACTGAACCATCTTGAATCTTTTTAATATCTTCTTTAATTTGTCCAGTAATAGATACATATCCTTCACCAGATTTAACATAAAGATCATTCTCTTCAAAATCCATTACAAGTTCATGCTCTTTATGCTCATCTTTATTTTCAAAATCATCTGGAATGATTGGTACTCTGGCCATATACTTTTTATTATCAGCCATTGTATAATATCCTCCATATATAATTGGATTATTAATATAAAGTTTTGAATGAAAGAATTACCCAACAGGGAATTTCCTGTTGGGTATAAAATTATTTCTTATTTTCTTCTTCTTTTCTTTTTTTATTCATAATTTCTTGATCAGATTCATTAAGAACATTGAAACCTAAACCAAGATCACCTTGTTCAGTGATAGCACCATATTCAAGATTATTATTTTTATTATCCATATGAACCTCCTATAATCAAGATCTAATAATGTCATAGATCTTATGTAATTCTTCAGAGTAATATTTAATCATATCATTACAAATAACCATGGACTTAGCATTAAAATCCATAGAAGCAGTACTATTCTTAATTAATACTTTAAATAACTTATCAACAGCTTCTTTTCCTTCTTTATCTTTTCCATAATCACTAAGCATTTTCTTATATGCAGTTTGAAGAAGCTGTAAATATGCAAGCTGAGCAGAAGTAAGACTATTATAATATGCAAGAACTTGATAGATTCTTTCGATCCATTCTTTATAAGACATTAAAGTATCTTCAAGTCTTCGATTAGGATATTTAGCAACCTTCATAAATGGAGCACAAGTAATAACATATCCATGTCTTTCCATAAAGCTTCTATTAATATCCATAATAAGATTATCAACCATGGTCTTGATATTAGTTGATCTATCTTTTTTAGATTGAGAATTTGCATATCTCATAATATCATTAAGCTGATTAATGAAATAATCAGAATTATATGCAAGCTCATCAATATAAAGATTATAAACTTTAGATGGATCTTTTTTATCTACCATTACCATAGAATGAATTTCTGCATTATATCTATCATTACGATGTTTAAATCTTGCTATTTTATCATTAGCAAGAAGATCATTTACTTTAGTATAGATATCATTAAGTTCTTTTGCCTGATTAAGAAGTTTCTTTACTGTAAGAGAGTACTTATTCTTAACCCAAGAAATAAGTTTTCCGATAAGAGCAATAATAGCAAGACCTGCTACAATACCCATAGAAATTACATCAGCTTCATTTAAGTAATCATTATAATCAGAAAAGTTCTCTTTATAAGCAGCTTTCCAATTTTCAGCTTCTGTAACAATTTTAATTTTATCAAAAAGATCATTAACTTCAGATTCATTAAGATTAGTAGTATCTACCATTAATGATTTATCAGGATTAACAATCTTAATTAATTCAGCCATAATTAGTTACCTCTTTATACAGTCATAATTAATGGAATAGCTTTATTATTAGCAGATACATAATTCTGTTCAAGATAATCAATTACATTATCTCTCTTTCCATATTCACTCTCTAGATTACTCATCTTTAAATCTATAGTAGAAAATACCGTTTCAAAACCATCCCAATATTTTAAGTTATTTACTAAAAATCCTGCTACATCAGCTTGTGCCAGTTGTTCGAATTTTTCCATTGCTGTAGGTGGAATACTAGTAAGAGAATCTAAATGTTTTAAAAATAAAATAATATTAAATTCTCCAATATTTACATCATAATTTCCAGCAGCAACTAATCTTATTTTATTGGGAGCTTCAAATTCCGGAATTATCTGATTACTAAACATGGAAGCATAGTCTGCTCTTTGTTTCATACCCATAATATCATCGAGAGTATAATTGGCAGCTAATCCAGCATCTATAGTACCATATCCAAAAGTCTGAGCAAGTCCAATAGATCTATTACCAAATTTTGTCCAGTCAATATCACCTACTCCTAATATAGATTGAGATCCAACATAATCTTCATCAATATAATACCAACCACCCTTTTTTGGAGCTGTCTGAGGAGTTACTTTAAATGAAAACTTTCTTGGACAATATCTAGAATATGTAAGAAGACTATCTTCTTTAATTACAGTAGCCCAAGCATTTTTACCGAATTCTTCTGGTAAATGTTTAGTTAATGGAATTAAGCCTAATCTCCATTCAATCTTATCAATTAATTTAGATATATTATTTTGATATCCTGCCATATATTAACCTAACCTTTCTTCTTTTAAGGAGAAGATAAAATTTTGGTTAGATCTTCTTCTTAATTTTAATCTTTCCACCATCACACTGAATATCAAGATTATTAACACCAGCAGCAACTAAACTATCCTTAAAATCTTTAAGAATACACTTTCTTACAAAAAGTCCGATTTCATTATTATAAGTATCTGACTGAGTAGGACGGAAAATAAGAAGCTGAGAATCTTTTACTGCTGTTAAGAAACATTTAATAGTCTTTGGTGTTTCAGCATAATGTGCAAATTCATATTTCTTTTCATAATTATAAGATTTTACGATTGGACGTAATATATCTTTAATTACAGCAATTTCATTAGATGAGAAGACTGGGTCAATATATTCTTCTTCAATAATAATAATAGAAGTTTCTTCTTTATTCTTTTCTTCAATTACTTCTTCAGATTTTTCTTCAACCATAGAATCAGTCGTAGAAATAGATTCAGATATATCAGAATTACAAATATTTTCATCAGACTTCTCCTCTACTATCTCTTCTTTGATTTCTTTTTGTTTAATTTCTTCAGCTTTAGCAGCTTCTTCTACTTTAGCAAGCTCTTTATCTACAGCTTCTTTAATAAGCTTCTTATTATCTTCTACTGTTTTTTCTTCAAGAGGTTTTGTATCATATATATCTTCTCTTGGTTTCATATTAGTATATTCTTTTTTCTTAAAAAGAGATTTAAAAAAATCAATAATAAACATTAAAATACCTCCTAAAAATAATTATACTTTTGATACCCCAAAGGGTAAGGAAGATTCCTTACCCTATATAGTTCTGAATTTCTTTTGCAATATAATCTTCAACATTCATAACAATAGTAGCATTTCCAGATTCTGTAAGAGCAATCTTAGAAGGAGAAATTAAATCTACCATATCTACTTTTGTCATATCAAATGCTTCTTTTAAAAGGTGATAATTAAATGATTTATCTTTAATATAACTAATAGCCGATTCATTAGTATGCTGAGCTTTCATAGCAGCAACTACATCTTCATTAGTAAATTCTTTAATAAAAGATTTAGTTGCATCTTTTGAAACATCATATTTAAAATCATTTAGTAAAGAACTAGATTCATTTAATACACCATGAGTATATGCAGTTACATGAGAAGGAAATATTACATTATCCCATGTAATTACTTTAAGATTTTCAACCATAGCTCCTTCTGGAGTAGCTTTAATAGTTCCTAATGCTCTAAGAGAAAATGCAGGTAATACTCCATCACGAAGATCTTTATCGAATGCTTCACCAAGATCATTATTTGTACCTTGGAATGTTGATACTACATCATCTCCCTGCATTTCTAATGTAAGAAATCTTACACAACAAAGTTTAGGATCAATAGTTTGCTGAACGACAAGTTCAGAACTTAATGGATGACCAGCATGTCCACATAAAGTATGAGTACGCAATAATTCTTGCTGTCTAGGAGCTGCAATTTCTCTAGCAAGATCTTCTGTACGATAAATTCTACCGTTTCTATTTTTAACATTACCAGTTTGAAGAACACCATAACCAGTAACTCTATTTGGTGAACCTTTATAATCTCTAATATCAATAGAATTCATTTGATACCCAGATTCATTTATAATATAACCAATTTTATTATCAGGCATTTTAATAATCCTCCATAATGGAATATTCCTTAATTAATAAAAAGTTAAAGAATATATGCATTATTAAAAAATAAAAGAAGGAAGATTAATCTTCCTTCTTTATTAAATTTATTTCTTTAAAATAATCTTCTATAGCTTTTTTATCTATTGGTTTTACCATTACTTTATCTGCTCCTAGTTTTATAGCAGCATCTATATCTTTATCAGAATTTAAAGATGATATAATAATTATTTTAGTTTTATTCTCTATTCTTTTTAGATTTTCATATTTTCTTATTCTTTCTAATACATGAAATCCAGAAGATTTTGGCATTATAACATCTAAAAATACAATATCATACATTTTATTTCTATTCATACTAGATACAAACATATTCATTGCTTCTATACCATCACAAGCAATATCTACTTGACCAAAAGTATCCAATATATTTTTGTATATATTTCTAGTAACTTCCATATCTTCAACTAATAGTATTCTCACAATAAATTACCTCTTATTTCAATAAATATATTATTGATAATTGTAATTATATTTGAGTTTAGAAAAAAAAATAAAATAGGGAATATAAAATTCCCTATTTTATATGTTAAATATTAATTTCAGCTTTTAATGATGAATAAATGTTGATAATAATTTTGTCATCTTCTAAAGAAGTACTAGAATATCTTGCACATTTCTTCACAAGATTTCTTCTAAATCTTACACACTTATTACTTGTTGTATGGTTATTAAAATAATTAAAGACATCTGTATATATGCCACCTTCATTTCCTTTTCTAAAAAATCCATTAATATTTGCAAGATATCCATTAATATCATCTGCAAAAATTGCACCATAAATTACATAAGGAACAAAACTTGTTTTATTACGTAAATAATATTTAATACTATTTCCATTATGTTCAATTTTAGATAAACATTTTTCAACTATACCAAGATCAGATGCACAAAAATCATTTTCAAGATATTCAACAATTCTTTTTGAATCAAGGCTATAATATTTATCTTCTCTTAATAACATACATGCTTTAATAATATTGGTAAGAATTATACCTCTTTTTATGTCTGATTCTTTCATTACAATATTAAAAAATTCTTCATATCTTTTCTTAATATCATCTGATATTTTTAAAAGTTCTTTATTTATAGAAAATATAACAACTCTATATCCCCAGTCAATAGTTAATTTTGTACCTCCATTCAATCTATTAAATAACTCACATATTTCGATATTTGATAATCCTTCATAAATATCGATATTAACCTCAATGTTTTTTATCATATCCTGAACAGGTTTAGGCAATTCACTAAATCTTTGGCCTCGAAGATTTATGCTTTTTTCTTTCCCTCCAGATATATATTTAATATAATAATCTCGTTGGATAGGTACAATTTCATCATTAAGGTATTTCTTAATGGTAGTTTCTCGTTGTAATCCATCACAAATATATTCAATTTCATCCAATATTATATGAACAAGATGAATAGAAATGAATCCTTTTACCAAAGAATCAATAAAAAGTTCTATTTGTTCATTTGTCCATACAATCCCTCTTTGAATTTCTAATTTATCACTAACTACACCATGATTAATATCTTCTTCGATATTTCTTAGAGATCTTTGCTTTGTTTCATAGTATTTTCTCGATAATTTTGCCAAAATATTTACCACCTTTCTTATTTTTAATTTTATAATAAATTACTTTTATTTCATATTTATAATATCTTACTAAAATTTATTAAAAAATAAATAGAGAAAGGAAATAAAATCCTTTCTCTATTAAATATCTTATTATATTTTATACTCTACATTCTTCACTCATGAAGATTTTTTCATTACCTCTGCCTATCTCCCAGCAGAATCTCATATCATTAATAAGAGTTCCTCTTACTAATGCACCCATTATAGAAGGCTCAGCTATATTTGTAAATCTAGAAGCCTGCCATTTATTATCAAATCTTGCTTTAACTTCTCCGTCTTTAACAATGACAATTTTAAGAGATTTATCGCCATTATTTAAGACATTAATGGAATGATTAGAGTTTGTTTTCAAATCACAATTCTCCAAATTATATCTATTGTTATTATGAATATTCCCATCACTATGGTTAGGAATGCCAATTTCATTGTTACAAGAACAGTTATATGCAGCATTTACAAGACCAGCAATACCTTCTGTTCTTCTACCTTGTTCTAACTCTCTTTTTCCTATAGGATCACCAAGTTTCTTCATCAGAAGCTCCTCCATGTATATTGTTATAAATTTCAGATTTAAAATAATAATGCATACAATTGTTATAACTTCCACCCCTAATATTATAAGGAACGGGCTTTAAATTACCATTACCATTTTTATCTCTCCAAACAACACCATTTGAATCAATAAAATAATTATTATTTCCTGGAATTTTCTTAATTCTAGGAGTAATGTCATTATCAAACATAGGATCTGGAAGTACAGGAATAAAATCCTTCATTCCATTCTTACACTCATAAACAGCATTCATACTACCATCAGAATTATATGAAAAATATAAAAACTGATGGGTAGGATTTTTGATGTTGTATGATTTAATAAAAATCATTTCATTATTCATAAAAATCTCCTTAATCTTTAAACACTAATACTACATAATTTAATTATATTCCTATACTTTCAATAAAATCACCTCCCTTAATTTAACGTATAATATTTTGCGTTTATAATTATGCAACGCTATTCATTATAATAATGTATATAATATAATAAAAAATAATAAGAGAGGAGTATAAAACTCCTCTCTTATTTTATCCATTAGTTCTGCTAATATTTCTTCTTATTACTTTTAAATAGTCATCATAAATATAATAGTAATTCATTCCATACCAAAATTTTATCCATTTATTCTTTGGATACTCTTCTCCTAATACTATATTATCTATAGGCTTTCCTTTTTCAAATACAGTAAATACTTTATATTCTATTCCAGGACCTTCTCTTACATTTACATCAGTAGCTGCTACTACTTGGTATGTATGATTAATATCTGTATTAAATTCTTCACTATATAAAATACTAATTCCTTTATATTCTTTTATATCAGCATATGCATTTATATAGAAAGAAGCTATTACTAATTCCAACAAAATACAAATACACACCATTAATAATGTTATATACACGATCAAGACATTCTTAAGTGCTATATCCCAAATATATTTACATTTATTCTTTATTTTATTAATCATATCATATACCCAAAATAGAATTGATAATATTTTGATGTGCCTTATTATTAATAATCTCTGTCTCTTCTACAGGTTTAGCTAATAAAGTCTCTAATTCTGTTCTTGCAACCTCAGAGAATTTAGATGCAAATTCTTCATCAGAAAAGAGTTTCTCTTTAAATCCCTTCTGAGTAAATTTCATATCAGGATATCCTCTTAAATTACAATAAGCACCCTTCTGTTCAATAGCACCATTAGATTTAAGAAATACAAAAAGAGAAAGAATATCATCAAATCCTTTATCATATGTAAATACCATAGGTACTGATCTTCCAGATGCATTAGTACGAGATTTAATATAAGCAAAATCTACAATTTTACCAGATACTCCTAATCCATCAGACTCTTTTAATACCTGACCATCATCTACTCTAATCATATTATTAGCTAAATATAATGCTGCTTTACCACCAGGAAGAGTCTCATTTTGTTTAAGATATCCCACCTGAGATTTAGTATGGGTAAAAGCATTAATCTCTATCTTATCATTAATATGATTAATAGTAAATAATATAATATTAGCTGCTTTAAGTTTAGGAACAATACGTTTAAATACCGCAGTATTAGTTTTAGCAGTAGCAGTAACACTCATCTGTCCAGAAAGTTCTTCTTCTTCTGTTAATTTTTCTGGAGTAAGCATTGCTAAAGAATCAAGAATATATACTGTAGGAACCAATTTATAAATTTCATTTCCTCTAGAATCTAAAAGTCCAGTATTATATTCATATTCATCTTTATGAGATAATTTCTCATCATAGATCATAGCAATTCTTTCATAAAAATTTTCTGCACTTACAGCAGTATTTCTATAAATAATTCTCTGTTCCATTTCTTCTGGAGAAAATTGAGTAAGAATTTCTCTTCTAGCAATATTAGACCCGCCTTCAATATCATCATAAAACATGACAGCATTAGGAAATCTACGAATGATATTAGCAGCCATTTGAAGAGCAATAGTAGTCTTACCAGCACCTGGACGAGAAATAAGCATAGTAGAAGAACCATCAACTTGTCCTACTGCATTATACCAAAATTCTTCTCCATTAGGCTTCTTTACATGTACTTTATATCCATTTAAATAATCAAGAGGAAGAAATCCTGTTGAATACATTACATCAGCAACAGCCTCATTCATTCTAGGATCTTTTGCTTTTGCCATCTGAGCACGAAATCTCTCTGCTAATAATCCCATTTTTATTCTCCTTAAAATAAAATATAGTAATAAATTGTTTTTAGAAAAATAAAAAATAAAGAAGAGAATTATTATCCTCTTCTTTATTTATAAATGGCTTCTAATTTTTCTAAATAATATAATTAAGTAACAAAATGTTATTTCATCAATTTAATAAGTTTTTACTACCCATTTAATCCAATCATCGAATGTTATGGATTCCATAAACATACCTTTTTGGAACATACAATATTTAATATACCATCAGTAGTTTCTCCAGATGTTAATGTATTATAAGTATTATCCCCTACTTGTATTTTATCAATATTAGCCATGATAAGAGTCCACCTTTATAATATTCAAAAAACAAAATATTATATACTAATCATATAGTTTATTTCATTAAGAACTAAATAGAATATATTTAATATTTTATCATATTTTTAATATCCTATTTAGTTCTTTTTATGAAATTTTATTAGCTTCTTATTTATAAATATTTTTATAATTAGAGAATAATAATATTATAATCATATTTATTTAGCCACTATGACCTGTATATCTTACACCATTTGTAATAACTGTATCTGGATTTACAACTCCTCCAGATGATGTAAATATTACATAACTAAAAAATGTATATGTTGTTCCTTGAACAGTATTTGTAGCATACAATCTTCCAGCATATGTATATGTACCATAACCACTAAGGTTATATGTTGCATTTGTTGTATTTGGAACAAACCACACAGAACTTATTGGATATGTGCTATAACTACCATATCCTTGCCAACTACTTGCATTAATTTGTCCTGTATTCTTAAATGATGTTCCATATGTTACAGAAAAAGTAGCATAAAACCAGTTATTTGCCGAAGAATCATATCTTCTATTCTGTATAGTAAATGTAATACTACCACTACTACAACTTACAGAAACTCCCTTATTACCACTAGCATTCCATTTATTTGTTTGTGGTAAACTAAAGTTTACAGTACATGAACCATTTCCTGCTCTTGTAATAGTTGCTGTTGCACCTGTAGTTCTCTTATTTACAGATACATTTGCTACACCGGTATTAGTAGACGCATAATCTAAATTACCATCTCCAGTAAATGTTATTGTTAATGTAGTACTTGGACTTACTCCTGTAAGAGAAGCACTTGTTTTACTGAGTGTTACTGTTCTATTACTTCTACTACAAGTAACAGCACAAGTCTTACTTATTGCAGCATACTTAGTACCATTACCAAGTGATACAGTTATAGTAGAAGATCCTGCATTTACATATGTAACAGTTACAGTTGTTCCACTTCTACTTACAGTAGCAACCCCAGTAGCAGAAGATGTAACACTTATAGCACCATCTCCAGTATAGGAGAATGTAAATGTTCCAGAACCTGTTGCACCAGCAATAGATAATGTTGAAGTACTGAGAGTAATATTAGCTGTACTTTTAATACATTCAACACCAAATGTAATCTGTTTTTCTTTAAATTTGGAAGTTTTAGATGCTTGTACAGTAACCGTTACTGATCCTGATGCTACATATGTTACTATAATATTTCCATTATTATAACTAACTGTTGCAATACTTGTATCTGATGATGAGACTGTAATTGCTCCATCACCATTATAAGTAAGAGGAATACTTATTGTATTATCCCCACCATATAAATTATAACTTGATGCATTAACTTCTAATATTGGATCTTTTGCTGAAGATCCTCGTGAATATGTTAATTTATACCAAGACATTAGTCACTCCCAATTTCAACTAAAGATAAAGATAAATTTACATTAGGACAATCTCCATAAGCATAAACTATTACAGAATCAGTAGATGCAACAATATCACTTATTAAACCATAAGCTTCTATTTTTGCTCTATTATCTAATAACTCTTGTTCAGTTGTTGGAACAGATAAATTTAAAAATCCAAAAGGTTTTTTTGTACTATCTATACCAGTTGCTGAAACTGTTTGTGTATAATATGTTTCATTACCTAATGATACTGAAGTCCAATTAGAAGCTAATACAGCAATACTTAAAGGTTCTATGATAGTTTTTGGATATCCACTATATTCAATTCCTTTATATACTATTTTGGGCATTGATATACCTCATTTCAATTTAAAATGTTATATTTTTGAAACAAAACTAAGAGAATAATTTGTTAAATCTTTATTTAAAACACTTATTGTAACAACATCACCAGTATTTACTGGTAAAACACAGCCAGATGCTCTGACATTTGCTCGGGAAAACCCTTGTGTATTAAATATTTCATATCCATTAATAGAAAGCCGTACAAATGGCATTCCTGTTGTTGTTGATGTATCTACACTTCCAGCATACATATTTTGAAGAGATATTAAACCAGAAGCTGTAGCAGTATAAGATATACTGTCACCAGCAGTTATTGAACCGGAAGATACTGTTGTTCCATGGGTATAATCAAATACCATTGAATTTTCTTTCAAATCATAAACAGTTTTAGCACTTGCTGCAGAATTTGGATCATTTGAATAAGTATTTTTTAACGGAGCTATATTAAATAATTGTTGTCCATTTTGATATAATGTTCCCATAATAAATTACCTCATCATTTTATAGTTGACCTATAGTTGATTGCAATAATGGATGCATTATCGTTAAGTGGCTATTTAATACCAATCCATGTAACACGGATATTGGCATTTACCGCTGACGAAGTAAAATTCCTCACCAAAACCGATGTTGGACGTATTTCCATAATACCACAGTACGCAGACGAAACGTATGCTGTCATAGGATACCATGTATATGTGGAATCTGATGGGGCACTAATGCTAAAAGACAATGTACTATTAGCAGGAACTGATTGTGTTGATGTTGCCGCCGACTCAATTGCTATCTTTGTCGATAATGCATCCATTATCGCACTCGTTTCATCGTAGACCACCTTACTGCTCGGAACAGTATTGGCATTATCTTGATTCGTCTGAACCACTAATGTTGATGCAGTAGTTGTATCATCATAAACATAATAGAACAATCCATTATTCTTTTCTTCAGTAGGTAATAAATCATATTCAGCCTTACTTAAGGTAACCACATCAGGCATTGAATAATCTGAATCTGTTATATAATATACAACATCAGCAGATTTCTGTGCTGGAGTTAAAGCATCATATTCTGCTTGAGTAAGATAAACTTGTTTTCCATCTACATATTGTTTTGTAGCAACATCCATATTAGCTGTTGGAGCTGTTCCTACAGTTAATTTACCTGCTAATGTTTCATTACCAGACCAATCTAATGTTCTTGCATTAGATCTTGCAGCTGTAGTTGTACCATTACCTACTATTTCTATATAATTACCTCTTGCTGATGTAGCAGCAGTAGAAGGATCAGCTGTATTATATTCACCAAATACATGTTGTGATCTATGGTTTGCTATTGTATATTCACCTTCACTATGAGTTGCTATACCAGAAGCAGTAGTATAATAACCCTCAGCATGTGATTCAACACCAGATGCAACTGTATAACAGCCTTCAGCATGAGAACTATTACCTTGAGCTTTTGTGTATGAACCTTCAGAATGTGAAGCTTGTCCACTTGCTCCATATGTTAAATCAGTAACTCCATTAGGAGCCCAGCCTTCACCTTCAGCATGAGCAGATTGTCCAGAAGCAACAGTTACATTTCCTTCAGCATGAGAACCATATATACCACTTGCTACTGTATGAGTTCCTTCAGCATGAGCAGCTGAACCAGAAGCAGCAGAATAATAACCCTCAGCATGAGTACCATTTGCAGTTGCAGCTGTACCTTTTCCTTCAGCATGAGCTCTTTGTCCAGTTGCAGTTGTTTCTGTTCCCTCAGCATGTGAATATAATCCAGTTGCCACATTATTTGCAATATCATTCTGAATTGTAGCCTGAAGAGAAGTTTCTCCAGTACCATCATTATCTATTGTCCATTTTAATGCTTTACTATATAAATATCTTATATTCTTAAACATATTAGATATCTTAGTAAATATACTACCATTAGTTTCTCCAGATGCTAATACTGCTACATCTGTCCATGAAGATGGAGAAATATTATCTTCTGAAGTACCACTAAATGTACCATCAGAAGAAGGTGTTATTTCATAAGTAGTACCATCTACAAGGATTTTGTTAATAATATTAGCCATGATAAAAAAGTCTCCTATAAAAATATTTTTTATATTATATAAAATTAGATATTATCAGAATCTTTAAAAATACCTTCTTCTGACTTTAATCTTTCATAAATCTCTGCAAAAGATAGAGTTTCATTTCCAGATAATTCTAAATGAATTATACTAGTAACTGCATGAAAATTAAATTCCATTAAAGATAATTTATTATATTTTTCTAACCAATTATTTATTTCATCTAATTCAGATTGTTCTTCTGAAGATAATTCTATAACTCCAGATAATTCTGCTATTCTACTCATTTTATTTGGTTCATCTTTTTTCATATCATAGTATTCTTTTTCAAGATCCCTATAATATTCAGATACATATGAATTAACTGTTATAGCTAATTCTAATCCATTTTTATTAATTTCTGAAATTCTATGATAGGATGTATTTATCCCATTATTATGTACAATATTTTTTACTAAACCCATATAATTGATCTCCTTTAAATATTATATTTTAAAACTTTTAAAAAGTTTTAATATCATATCAACCCCATTAGCATTAAGTATTTCTAGAATATTAGATTTTATATTTCTAATACTCCAGAAATACTTTAATCCTAATGATTTGTATAATATTTATATTATTGTTAATTTTTATAAATTTAATAAGTTTCCATTACCCATTTAATCCAATCATCGAATGTTATGGATTCCATAAACATACCTTCTTGGAACATACGATTTTTTAATCCTACTATAATTTGATACTTTTGATCTTCATTAATTGTATCATAAAGATCTTTAAAATCCATATAATATTTCTTAAATCTTTTTTCAGTAGCAGCTCTATATTCTTTATTTTCTTGATCAATCCATTCTTTCTTATTCATAGTAAAATAAGCATCATAGATCATCTGAGTACTACATTGACGAGCTTCATCTACTTTTCCTCTTATTTTTAATTCATTAATAAGAGCAGTATTAGAATCAAGCATATTATTATATGTCTTTAAGATATATTTAGGATCATGACGACAAATTGAATCATCTCTCCATCTCCAGAGATAAAATGGAGTTTGACAATATTTTAATTCTTTTGCACAGTGCTGAGCAAGATAATTAAAATAACTATCTTCATGTATAGTAAGACTATCATTCCATCTTATATTATTATCTATAAGATACTGTCTTCTATATACTTTACCATGTACAAAAGTTGAATCCATATCATGATTTACATAAACAATATCATGTGTTTTAGGATCTCTAGTTTCTTCAGTAAATGCTGACATTAAAGCATCAAATTCACCGATAGAAAATTCTCTAAATAAAATATATAAACCACATGCATTATAAAACATATCATCTGCATCACAAAACATAATATATTCTGCAGTAGAATGATCTAAACAAGCATTTCTAGTAGCTGATACACCTTTATGCTCACACTTATAATATTCAATATTATAAGTATAATTATGTAATAATGAATCTGATAAATAGGTGCTGGATCCATCATTACAAATAATAACAGATACTTCATTTTTTAAATCTATATTCTGCTGAATTTCAATAGAATCTAAAAGAGGTTTAATAATAATATCTGTTTCTTTATATTGTGGTATCAAAATTTGTAATTTCATTTTATTCTCCCTTAATTTTAATTATACACCTACCATTCTTGCAGAATATCGTGACCAGTTAGAAGCTGTTTTAAATGAGTTTAATAAACTTGATCTTACATATATAGATCCAAATTTACCTATATAAGTAGAATTAGATAATGGTGTATATGAAAATACATATAAATTATTTAATTTTGGAACTGATGTACCAGTAAAATATATTGATTCTAGTGATCGACAATTATTAAATGCACTATATCCTATACTAGTACATGCAGGAAAACTAGCAGTAGTTAATGATCGACAATTATAAAATGCACTACTTCCTATACTAGTACATACAGGAAAATCAACAGTGGTTAATGATGAACAATAAGAAAATGCATAATTTCCTATATTAGTACATTTAGGAAAACTAATAGTGGTTAATGACGAACAATAATAAAATGCATTACTTCCTATACGAGTACATTCAGGAAAATTAGCAGTAGTTAATGATTGACAATTAGCAAATGCACTATATCCTATACTAGTACATTTAGGAAAACTAGCAGTAGTTAATGATGAACAAGAAGTAAATACATAATCTCCTATATCAGTACATTTAGGAAAACTAACAGTAGTTAATGATGAACAACTATAAAATGCACTACTTCCTATACTAGTACATACAGGAAAATCAACAGTGGTTAATGATGTACAATAATAAAATGCATTACTTCCTATACGAGTACATGCAGAAAAACTAATAGTAGTTAATGATTGACAACTCCAAAATGCACCACTTCCTATACTAGTACATGCAGGAAAACTAATAGTAGCTAATGATGAGCAACTAGCAAATGCACTATTTCCTATATTAGTACATTTAGGAAAACTAGCAATAGGTAATGATATACAATAGCCAAATGCAGCACTTTCTATACTAGTACATACAGGAAAATTAGCAGTAGTTAATGATCGGCAATTAAAAAATGCACCATTTCCTATACTAGTACATGCAGGAAAATCAACAGTAGTTAATGATGAACAATTATTAAATGTACCACCTCTTATAGTAGTACATACAGGAAAACTAATAGTAGTTAATGATTGACAATCAAAAAATGCACTATTTCCTATAGTAGTACATGCAGGAAAACTAATAGTAGTTAATGATTGACAACTCCAAAATGCACTATTATCTATACTAGTACATACAGGGAAATTAGCAGTAGTTAATGATTGACAATTAGCAAATGCACTATATCCTATACTAATACATTTAGGAAAACTAATAGTAGTTAATGATTGGCATGCATAGAATTTATAATCACCTATATTATGATAACTTCTATTGTATAAATATATATTTTTAATTATATTATATATTATATTATTTAATCTTATACCCATAATTATACACCTACCATTCTTGCAGAATATAATGACCAGTTAGTAGCTGTTTTAAATGAGTTTAATAAACTTGATCTTACATATATAGATCCAAATTTACCTATATAAGTAGAATTAGATAATGGTGTATTCATAAATACAGCATTACTTAATTCTGGAATTGATATACCAGTAAAATATATTGATTCTAATGATGAACAATAACCAAATGCACCATATTCTATAGTAGTACATGCAGGAAAACTAGCAGTGGTTAATGATGAACAATAATAAAATGCATAACTTCCTATATGAGTACATGCAGGAAAACTAATAGTGGTTAATGACGAACAATAAGAAAATGCATAACTTCCTATAGTAGTACATGTAGGAAAACTAATGGTAGATAATAATGAACATTGAGCAAATGCATATTCTCCCATATCAGTACATACAGGAAAACTAATAGTGGCTAATGATGTACAACTCCGAAATGCATAACTTCCTATACTAGTACATACAGGAAAACTAGCAGTAAGTAATGATATGCAATAACCAAATGCACCACTTCCTATACTAGTACATACAGGAAAACTAATAGTAGTTAATGATGAACAAGAAGCAAATGCATTACTTCCTATATCAGTACATTTAGGAAAACTAGCAATAGGTAATGATACACAATTACCAAATGCACCATCTCTTATAGTAATACATACAGGAAAACTAATAGTAGTTAATGATCGACAATTATAAAATGCATAATTTCCCATACTAGTACATACAGGAAAACTAGCAGTAGTTAATGATGAACAAGAACAATAAGAAAATGCATTACTTCCTATAGTAGTACATGCAGGAAAACTAATAGTGGCTAATGATAAACAATTAGCAAATGCACTATCTCCTATATTAGTACATACAGAGAAATTAGCAGTAGTTAATGATCGACAATTATAAAATACATTACTCCCTATATCAGTACATACAGGAAAACTAATAGTGGCTAATGATGAGCAACCATAAAATGCACTATCTCCTATATTAGTACATACAGAGAAACTAGCAGTAGTTAATGATCGACAATTATAAAATGCACTATTTCCTATAATAGTACATACAGGAAAACTAATAGTGGCTAATGATGTACACCAATCAAATGCATAACTTTCTATAGTAGTACATACAGGAAAACTAGCAGTAATTAATGATGAACAATCATAAAATGCACTATTTCCTATACTAGTACATGCAGGAAAACTAATAGTGGCTAATGATGAGCAACTAACAAATGCACTATCTCCTATATTAGTACATACAGAAAAACTAGCAGTAGTTAATGATCGACAATAACCAAATGCATTACTTCCTATATTAATACATGTAGGAAAACTAATAGTGGCTAATGATCGACAATTATTAAATGCACTACTTCCTATACTAGTACATGCAGGAAAATCAACAGTAGTTAATGATGAACAAAAAGCAAATGCACCACTTCCTATATTAGTACATACAGGAAAACTAATAGTGGTTAATAATGAACAACTATAAAATGCATCATTTCCTATAGTAGTACATGCAGGAAAATTAGCAGTAGTTAATGATGAACAATAATAAAATGTACCATCTCCTATATTGAGCCAGTGAGAAAAAACATCTATATTTGTTATTTTTGTACACCTAAATATACTATCAGCATCACCACTATCAATTTTATGCATAAATTCAAGATCATTATCATCAAATGTACCATCTAAAAATTTACATACATAATCATTTACAGTATGATAAAAAGGTGAAGCTATGAAAGCCATATTACTTCACCTCCAACTCTAATGTGAAACTAACACTTGGTATATCTACAGCACTAAATGTAATAGTATTAGTACTACAATCCCCATTAAGTAATAAACTAGCAGAATAATCAATATCAAGTTTACTATTTAATGTAGTACCAGATGGATATACTAAACCATTTATCTTTATTCTGGAAGTAGATGTAACACCTTGTACTGTAACAGATTGAGTATAATATCCTGTACCATTATTTAATGTCCAATTATTAGAAGAAAGAGTGACATTTGTATATGTCGAACCTCCTCCGCTATTTATTAATTGATTTAATATTGCTGGAGTTAACGTAATAGCAGCTGTAGTTCCCATACCCAATGTAAGTGAACCAGCTAATGATTCATTACCAGACCAATCTAATGTATAAGCATTAGATCTTGCATCATCAGCAGTACCATTACCAACAATATGTGCATATGTATTAGAGGTATCTGATACATTATATCTTCCTTCTACATGTTGATAACCTCCAGCAATAGTATCCAATCCTTCGGCATGTGAATAATAACCAGATGCTGTTGTACCATAACCTTCTGCATGAGAAAAATCTCCTGAAGCTGATGTACCATAACCTTCTGCATGAGAAGAATCTCCTGAAGCTGCTGTATTATGACCTTCTGCATGAGAATAATATCTTGAAGCTGTTGTGCTTCCTCCTTCTGCATGAGAATAATATCCTGAAGCTGATGTACTATAACCTTCTGCATGAGAATAATCTCTTAATGCTGTTGTACCATAACCTTCTGTATGAGAACCAAGTCCTGAACTTACTGTACTATAACCTTCTGCATGAGAATAATATCCTGAAGCTAATGTATTATAATTTTCTGCATGAGAATTTTCTCCTGAAGCAGTTGTATTACAACCTTCTGCATGAGAATAATCTCCTGAAGCAGTTGTTATACAACCTTCAGCATGTGAAAACATTCCAGATGCTACATTACCATATATATCATTCTGAATTGTAGCTTGTAATGATGTTTCTCCATTACCATCATTATCTATTGTCCATTGAATACTGCCAGATTTAATAGTGGCTAATTCTGCTGCAGTCAGCGATGTTTCGTCAACAGTTCCTTTTCCAAGAGTAATAGAACCTGCAAGTGTTTCATTACCAGACCAATCTAATGTTCTTGCATTTGCCCTTGCAGATGTAGCTATACCATTACCTACTATCTCTATATAATTACCTCTTGCTGATGTGGCAGCAGCAGAAGGATCAGCTACATTAAATTCACCAAATACATGTTGTGATTCATGATTTGCTATTGTATATATACCTTCACTATGAGCAGTTTTTCCTGAAGCTGCTGTATTGTAACCTTCTGCATGAGAAAAATCTCCTGAAGCAGTTGTATTACAACCTTCTGTATGAGAACCATCACCAGATGCAATTGTAGAATTACCTTCAGCATGAGAAGAATATCCTGATGCTGTTGTACTATAACCTTCTGCATGAGAAGAACCAGTTCCTGAAGTTACTGTGCTTTCTCCTTCTGCATGAGAAAAATCTCCTGAAGCTGATGTACCATAACCTTCTGCATGAGAAGAATTCCCTGAAACTGTTGTACTATAACCTTCTGCATGAGAATAATCTCCTGATGCTGTTGTCATATAACCTTCTGCATGGGAACCAGTTCCTGAAGTTACTGTGCTTTCTCCTTCTGCATGAGAAGCAGCCCCTGAAGCTGTTGCCATATAACCTTCTGCATGAGAATAATTTCCAGCTGTTGTACTATAACCTTCTGCATGAGAAGAATTTCCTGAAGCTGTTGTATGATAACCTTCTGCATGAGAATATGTTCCAGTTGCTACATTATTATTTATATCATTCTGAATTGTAGCTTGAAGTGAAGTATTACCACTTCCATCATTATCAATAGTCCATTTTAACATATTTTTATATAAATATCTAATATTTTTAAACATATTAGATATCTTATTTAATATATTACCAGTAGTTTCTCCTGATGCTAATGCTGCTACAGTAGTCCAAGATGTAGCAGATCCATCTGCTACATCTCCTGATGTAAATGTATTAGTAGCATCCGATGATGATGTTATATTATAAGTATTATCCCCTACTTGTATTTTATCAATATTAGCCATAATAAAAGTCCCTCTTTATAATATTCAAAAAACAAAATATTATATATTAATCATATAACTTATTTCATTAAGAGTAGATGTTGTAATTAATATTACCTAAATTATTATCATACCTATAATAAATCATCTTATATATGAATTTATACCCTGAAATTTCTAGTATTTAATGTAAGAGTAGTACCACTAAGAGATCCATAACATCCTTGTGCAGTACCATATGTAGTATTAGTATTTGGATTAGCTGGCATATTAATAGTAAATGCTACACCACCTGCTGTTCCTACTGTAGATTTGGTAGACCATGCTAAAGTAGGATTATTATTAGAGAAAGAATTACTTAAAGTAGTTAATGTATCATTCATATTCTTTACTAATAATGCAGATGGAACATGACTATTATCAGCAGTCTGAGTAGTAACAATAAGATTAGTACCATCGGATGCTTTTAAAGTACTGGCATCGTGAGTATGATCTTTATCCGCTTTATTATCATTTAAATTCCTAATAGCATCTCCTATACTAGTACCAATACCACTTACATCAATATCTCCCATTTTAGAATATAAAAATCTTATATTATTAAACATAGAAGATAATTTAGTAAATATAGAAGCATTAGTCTCAGATGATGCAAGTTTAGCTACTGTAATCCATGATGTAGAAGATCCATCTTCATTATCATTAGTGGTTCCAGTAAAAGTAGCATTATCTGATTGCAATATATCATAAGTTGTAGTGCCAATTTGAATTTGATCTACTTGAGGCATAAATAGTTCCTCCAATTTAATTATTACCAGTTTCTTAGTAACATTACTTCTTTTGTATAGTCATTAGCAGAATCTTTTAATGTAACCCATACTCTTAATCCTGGATTTGTTGGAAGCTTATCCCAACTAATATGTATTTGTGTTGGACTATTAAGATATAATGTCACACCTTTTACTACACCTTCACCTCTACAATCTATCATAGAACCAACCCCTAAACAGTTAATAATAGTCACATTACTATCAGCATTTATTGATTCTATAGAACTTGAATTAAATAATTTTGTATTAATATCATATCCTGGCCAAGTAGTACCTGTATTATTTATATATGCATCCATATCTGGAGATTCTGTTGGCCATACTTTAGTACTACCCCAATATACTGCTGTGCAATTAGTATCACCCCATTTAACAGCAGTAACAGTGGTTTCTCCCCATTTAAGAGCCATAATAATTAAACTCCTTATAATCTTAAAATAACCAGAGATTTTTAAAATAAATATCTTATTTTTATATATCTTCTAAATTAAATAATATATAACAGGTTAGGCTAAGATTTTAATTCTCAGCCTAACAGCTGTTAACATTTTGGAGACCTTTAATATGAGAAATAAAATAGAGATAAAATATATAAAAATAAATATAATTTAAGCATAAAATGGTTAGAAGAATTACAATCCATCCATATACTAGTATCTAAAAGACTAGCATAGAAATAGATTGTATCATCACTCTAGTCATAATATACTTTATACAAATGTTATAATTTTCAAACAAAAACTAAATAATAGAGTAATTTTTATTATCTAAAAAATGAATTTTAAATCTAAGAAAAAATCAAAGATAAAGAAAATAGCTTCTCTTAAATACCCAAAAATAAAAGGCTGAGAATCATTAAATATTTCTCAAACTTTTTCATCAAAGTGTCATAGAATTTTTAAAAATAAAATTTGGGTAGAGATTTCTCTCTACCCCTTATATTATCCAACAGCATTAGGATTAATTTCCGCATTTGATTCTTCATTATTTTGAATTTCTTTTACATTTAATTCTTCAAATTCGATTTTTTCTTCTATTTTTAAAGAATTCCCTTCATCTCTATTAGTATTA
>JAEEGL013756278.1_pt1 | contig 89121 bp, 68 predicted proteins | sample 9134231 | NCBI WGS metagenome assembly JAEEGL01 (sample SAMN16246548, study PRJNA631951) | gut metagenome | biome: gut microbiome; feature: rumen; material: fiber-attached | host: Bos | place: Iran: Karaj | collected 2018-10 | reverse complement strand
TTAAAGGCACTTGAAGACCAAATCATCATGTCGTTTGAAGGGCTTTGGAGCAAAGACCACGACTACACCGACGAGCGTAGTCTTATCGAAGTCAGGAAAACCATCATCAACCATCGTGTGTTGCAACACCAGGATTTGCTGCTGCCCGACATCATAGCCTTCAACGACACAATGAGCGAGGCCTTGCGCGAAATGTTCGACAAAGCCCACGCCGTGTATGAAGCCAACAAAGGCTTCGGTGAAGATGTGGAGGTCGAGGCTTGTTGCTACCTCAGCAATGACTATCCGGCATTGCACCCCGTGCAAGGCGAAAACCGTCAAGATCTTTGGAATGCTTTGCAGGATTCAGGATGGAACCTGCTGTATGAAGGCGGCGTGGCTTTTCCTCTCCAATTGAGAGGGAACGACGATCCTGATTCCAACGACTTTGACGAATTTATCGGGATGAATTGTCCACCGCCTAACTGGAACGAAGGCCTCGACCAGGAACTGACCAAAGACCTGAACCTGATACAAGCCTTCCACAACCTGTTCGACCACACCGATTTTGCCATCACCGACTTCATCTATTGCCGTGATTTTTACTATGAAATCAAAGTTGAGTTCAGGAATGAAGCACAGCAAAGCCATTGATGCGGCCACCATCGCCCGCCTGCTCAGTCACGAGGACGAGCACGGCATGGGGTGTGTCTTTATGTATGCCTTCGTCAATGAGGTAATACGTCAGAATAGGCCGTTTTCGTTTGATTGTGATTCGGCGCAGATCATAGACGTACCTGTTTTGTCAGTGGTTGATAAAGAGGGGAGGAGTATTACTATTAATCATAAAAGGAACAGGTTAAGTCTGATCCTTGATGACAAACGGCCTGATGCTGTAAACCAAATCATATTTAAAGGTAAGGAATACCGCTTGGCCATGCTTGCCTGGCTTACCGCCTGCATCCAGTACACTTCGTTACAGCCGGAGCTTAGGGATGAGTTGTCAGAATATGCCATGTCCATTCAAAGGGGAAAAATCGGGTTAACAATGCGTTGCTTGCTCAATTTGGAAGCGATTGGCTGCGTGACTTTGTCCTTCCTGGAGGGCAATTCTATTCCGATCAAAAAGTGGAAGGGACAAAAAAGATTATAAAAAAGGCTTATGATGATTTGAAAAATCCCTTGATAGTAATAAAAACTTTTGTATATTTGCATCGTTAAGTCCCGACAGTCCCTGAGCAATCAAACTGCCGGGTATCGTTTTTTAGGGGTCTGCACCGTGAATAGGAACAGAAACGGTGGTAAGTCTATCACCAAAACACTACAAATTGAGTGCAAAGACATTATCAGACAGGTTAGACGCCCTTTACTCTCGTTACCTGGATTATCGGACTTCCCAAAGCAGCCGATATCTTTGCCAGTGTTGAAAGCGTAAAGTTGTGCCCTCCGCCAACCCAGTGCGATACTGCCGCTTCGGACGTTCCGATGAGTTTGGCGAATTCTTTTTGTGACATGCCCCTTTGTTGAAGTGAGGCGTCAATGTAGTCTGCAATGTCATACGACCACTCCACTTGCTGCTTGATTGCCGGCGGGGTGTCATCAATTACTTTTTGGAATAGTTGTTCCGTTTCTTCAGCGTGTTTCATAGTTCAAAATTTGTATCATCGATTCCTTCTATGCGTCGCATTTTCGGTCCCTTTAATAATGAATTTCTGGAATTCCGTGTAGCTTTCGCCTTCGAAGCAAATGGTGAATAATTCGGCATTTTCAGTTTGTCTAACAGATTGTATGGTAGCCTTAGTCATAATTCATTCATTATTTTGATGCAAAGATATAATACTTTTTTGATATGAATTATATTTTGAGATAATTTTTTTAAAAAACAGCTTGTGCTTCAATTCAGCACAGGCTTTTGTTTTCTTTGCAGCGTAGAAACAACAAAACCTAACTGCGATGAACGACTATTATGGAAGCGTCCCTTTAGAGGAATACGAACAAATTCTGGCCAACCGCGAGTATTGGGACAACATTTCTGGCGAATGGGGAATGTGTTCAAAATTGGAAGACAAACTTGTTCGATTAGGGATATTTGTGCAAAGAGGCGGCGACCTAAACCGCGTGATTGCCCTTTATGCGGAAGGACGTGCATACACCTGTCGAGTGACGATACAGCATTGTATAGAGCGGTATCTTGAGGCATTAGCCAAGAAGCACATTCAGAATCTGACACTTCGCTTGTACAAACTCGAAAAAGAAGAAGCGGTAAAACTGCTTTCCGAGATGCTGAAAGCGAGCATCGGCGTTGATTTCAGGTACGATAAATATACCTCAAGGCAGGTCTCTTTCGGCGTGCTTGACACTGGGAGGCTGAATGCCGAGGAAATACTCTCTGTCATAGAACAGGAGCATCGCCAAACGCATCCCAACGAAAGCATTGAGGAGGTCAGGAAAAGAGCTCATACTTGGATTGTGGATAGTTGGTGGTAAAAAATGTGTAACTTTGCAGAACAAATTGCAATTATGACAGAAAAAGAATTAAAAGACGAGAATCCTTGGAAAGAGGTTGCTATGATGATTCTTCCTGATGAGAAGGATTGTTTGTTTCGTGAAGAAGATAAAGAAGCATATGTTTGTGAAAATGACAGATGCATCATTAACGAGTTCAACAAAAACTTTGAAAAAGGAGACAGTCCCGACAGGATAATAACGAATACTCCTCCTGAGCCATGGCGTGGCAATCCTTTAAAAGCCAATCTGATTATTTTGAGCTTAAATCCTGGATATACACCAGAGATCAATGAAACAATAGCTAAACTGATACAATCTAACGATCACATAAGAACATTATTGGCTAATTACAGGAAAAAGACCCTAGAGTTAAAGGCCGATTCATTTTTACCTGAAGATGAAAAAGGAGACGACCAAATATCATGTGCTCAAGCAGAAGATATGTTAAGTGGTTGGTATTGGACCAAACGATTAAAAACTCTACAAGAAGAATTAGTACAAGAGTGTAATATGTCAAAAACCGAGTTTTTTAGAAAAGTAGCTGTGATTGAATATCACGGCTATAGTTCAACCACCGCAGCTAGAAGTTTTCCTAACAAACCTCTACCCAGCCAAAATTTCACGATAAAACTAATAAAACATATTGCATATCGAAAGGATGTTTGTTTTTTGATTATGAGATCAAAAGATAAATGGGAAAAGTTATTGGAGAAGGACAACATTTGGGGCGAGTTGGACAGAAAAGGCAAGTTAATATTTAGGAAAACACCCGGAAGAAGCCAATATATTACAAATGAAAATCTTAAAGATTGTAATTGTGAAAACGGTAACGGCTATGAAAAAATAAAGGAATTATTAAAGAATTAACAGTCATTTATAACAGTTTTCCTATGTCCAAAAACCAAATCAACAAATACGTCTGGCTCGTAAAAACGCTCTATCGCGCCAAGAAAATCACCCTGAAAGAAATCAACCGTAAGTGGACGGAAACCGAGTTGAGTGAGGGTGAAGAGATTCCGCGCCGCACGTTCCACACTTGGAAGAACGCGGTGGAAGAGATGTTTGACCTCGTCATTCTATGCGACAAGAGCGACGGCGACCGCTATTACATCGAGAACCGTGAGGTGCTTGAGGATGACGGCCTGCAACGTTGGCTGCTCAACACCATGTCGGTCAGCAATACGCTGTTGGACAACAAAGTCCTCAGCGACCGTATCCTGTTGGAAAATATCCCTTCGGGTCAGGGCTTCCTCACCACTGTCATGGAAGCGATGAAGAAAAACCGATTGCTGGGAATCACCTATAAAGGCTTTTGGAGCGAAAGTGAGCACACTTTCCCCGTGGCGCCCTATTGCGTGAAGCTGTTCCGGCAGCGGTGGTACATGGTGGGCAACAGCGTCTATGAAGACAAAACCCGCATCTATTCGTTGGACCGCGTACAGGAAGCCCAGCTGTTGGAGGAGACCTTCAAATATCCCAAGAAATTCAACCCAGAGAACTACTTTAAAGGCTGTTTCGGCATCATTCGCGATGAGGAATGCCCCATTGAGACCGTGAAACTGAAAGTGAGCGCTGACCAAGCCAACTATTTGCGTTCCTTGCCGCTACATACCTCGCAAGAAGAAGTGGAACGCAACGACGACTACAGCATCTTCACCCTGCAAGTCAGGCCAACTTTCGACTTCCAACAGGAACTTCTTTGGAATGGTGATGCATTAGAGGTGCTGGAACCGATATGGCTTCGCAAAGAAATGGCCACTGAGGTCAAGCAGATGTGGAATCATTACAAGAAATAAGATTTATAGTGGATTGTTATTGGTTATTAAAGTGATATGTATGGAATTTTATAAATATATAATCAAATAAAATAGTATTGTAGATTATGTAATGTAAAAACAAATTCTATACTTTTGCAGTCGAAATGGTTTTGCGGTCGAAATTTTCGACCGCAAACTCTGCAATTAATTAATAATCAATAAATTATGAAGAATTAAAGTTTACCAGAACCAAGCAATAATCATTTAATCCAAATTCAAGAAGCAGATGTGGCCGCCAAAATAGCTATCATTCGGGGAAATCCTGTGATAGCCGATGCTGACGTTGCGGAATTGTTTGATGTTGAAACACGAAGAATTAACGAAGCAGTAAAAAACAATCCAAACAAGTTTCCGAATCATTATATGTTTGAGTTGACTAAGAGCGAGTTACGAACTTTGCGGTCGAAAATTTCGACCACAAAAGTATCATTGAAGAGCCGTTCTGCTACCAAAGTGTTCACAGAAAGAGGCCTGTATATGCTGGCGACCATCCTGAAGAGCGAAAAAGCAACGGATGTGACTTTTGCTATTATAGAGACCTTCGCCAAAGTGAGAAGTTTAAAACGCGAGCTTGTTGAACTCCATAAAGAAGCCGATAAACAAAAACAAGCTTCTAAGATGAAACACTTTGGAGAAGTGCTTTCTGATATCGTCATGCCTGAGCTGAATACCTCCGAAACAGAATCAACTTTAGAGCTTAATTTTATCATTGGAAAACTGAAACACACCGTTAAAAGGGTAAAAAAAGAATAAAACTTGCCGATATCGGCAAAAATCTCTATCTTTGCAACGGTATCTAAAGAAAAACTTGCCGATACATGGAATATATCTCAGCCAGTCAGTTTGCCCAGAAATACGGTATCAGTGAACGTACCGCCCGTAACTATTGCGCTAAGGGTAAGATAGAAGGAACATTCCTCACAGGAAAGACATGGAACATTCCCGCCGAGGCCGCTTTGCCCAAACGAGGCAAAAAGAAGGTGTCTCCCTTGCTCTCCGCTTTGCGCGATCAAAAAGATACTGGGATGAAGGGTGGTATTTACCATCGGGTTCAAATCGACTTGACGTACAATTCCAATCATATTGAAGGAAGCCGCCTAACCAAAGAACAAACCCGTTTCATCTTTGAAACGAGCACTCTTGGCGTCACCACAGAGAATACGCGTATTGACGACATCATGGAGACCGTCAACCATTTCCGCTGCATCGATTACGTGATCGATCATGCCACCGACAAAATAACAGAAGCTCATGTTAAACAGCTACATTTGTTGTTGAAAACCAATACTTCTGACAGCAAGAAGTCATGGTTTGCCGTCGGCGATTACAAACGATTGGCAAATTCAGTAGGAGAAGAGGAAACTGCCCGACCGGAAGAAGTTCACAAACAGATGAAAGCGTTGCTGTTGAGTTATTATTCTATCGAGTGCCCCGATTTTGATGCGCTTCTCGACTTCCATGTGAGGTTTGAACGCATCCATCCTTTCCAAGATGGCAATGGTCGCATTGGGAGACTGCTTCTGTTTTGGCAATGTCTTCAAACGGGCATCGTTCCGTTCATCATCACCGAGGATTTGCGTTTGTTCTATTACCGAGGCATCCAGAATTGGGGAAAGATCAACGGCTACCTACGTGATACCTGTCTGACCGCACAGGATGGTTTTAAGGCGTTACTTGACTATTTCGGGATAAAACAGTAAAAGTTTAAGAATCATGAAAAAACACTATACCTTCAGCACTGGCGAAACCATTGATGCCGACCTTGACGACCTGCGTCGGCTTTTGGCGGAGAACCAGCAATATCTGGACAATTATGAAGAGGTTTACAGTTCCCTTGAAGACGATGACTATATAGCCCGCGGCAACGGCTTCTGCGACCGCAAGTACAGCGACGACTTCATCGAGGGACAGATGGAGAAATATGCCCAACGAGTGAAGGAAATCAACGGGTGGATTGAAAACGACGAGAGAATGGACGCCCACCAAGCCCTAAAACTCCTGAAAGAAGGCAACGCTCGCTTTGTTTCGGGGCAGCTCGTTCCGAAAGATCATTACGCCGAGGATCGATTGAAACTCAGCGAGGGACAACACCCCTTTGCGGTAGTGCTTTGCTGCTCCGACAGTCGGGTATCGCCTGAAATTTTGTTTGACCAACAGCTGGGCGACGTGTTCGTAATTCGCAACGCCGGCAACGTGGTGGATGAGGATGTGCTCGGCTCCATCGAATATGCTGTGGAGCATCTGGAATCGCCACTGGTGGTGGTGCTTGGACATTCCAGTTGCGGAGCAGTGACGGCTGCTTGTCAAGGTGGGGAACTTCCAGGCCATCTGGTGGATATCGCCAAGCGCATCAAGCCTTCCATCAGCATGGATTGTTGCATCGACGACAATGCCCGCTGTCATGCTGAGCACATGGCACAGCTTGTCCGTGAAAACCCTATCGTGGAGCATCTGAAAGTTACGGTGATGGGCGCTTTCTACAACCTTGCCAGTGGGGTAGTGGAGTGGATGTAAAGTTAAAAAGGGAGTAATAATGAAGGACTTCGCTGCTATCGATTTTGAGACCGCCAACAACCAGCCTACCAGCGTGTGCAGCGTTGGCGTGGTTATCGTGAGGGAGGGGGAATTTGTGGACTCGTTTTACTCGCTTATCCAACCTGAACCTAATTACTATTTGTTTTGGAATACGATGGTCCATGGTCTCACTCAGGCAGATACCGAGGATGCACCTGTGTTTCCTTACGTCTGGGAAAAGATTGAGCCGTTGATTGAAGGCTTGCCGCTGGTGGCGCATAACAGCCCTTTCGACCAAGGATGCCTGAAGGCGGTGATGCGCTGCTATCAGATGGATTACCCTGACTATCAGTTCTATTGCACCTGCCGAGCTTCGCGGAAACATTTTGGGAAGCAGCTTCCCAACCACCAGCTTCATACGGTCGCTGAAGCCTGTGGCTATCATCTGGTCAACCATCATCACGCCTTGGCCGATGCCGAGGCCTGCGCATGGATTGCTAGGGAGATCCTATAAAAAAGCGCCTCATCGCTGAGGCGCTCCCTTGTCTCCAATATCTTTGTATGTCTTACTTCACTTTGATGGAGTAAATGATGGGCATCACATAGTCGTCATACACTGAAGCCATCTCTTGGTCGTATTTCACTGAACCGGAAACGGTGTGGTCTTTTCCGTTGGAGATAATGAAAAAGTGGTTAAACTCTTCGTCATTTTTCAGCAAGGCTTTCGCAACATAGCCCTTCACTTCAGGCTTGCCAACAGCTTCCCAGCCTTGGTTTTCGAGCAGTCCAATAAAATTCTTGACAGTTTCCTTGAGTTTAATCTCCCTTGTGCCCCAAGAGCTGAAAGTGGCGTCGATGAACACGCTGCCATCATCGTTGGATAGGTTGACCATCTCGTCACCATCCCAAGAGATCTCCAAATCGTTGGGATAACTGATGGTGAAGCCCGAGCAATCGTACTCGGTGAAGTTGTCGGGAATCACTACTTCCACCTTGGGCTCGTCTGCTTCTTTGTTCCCCTTGGTGTTTCCACTATTGTTGCTGCCATTGTTGCCACATGCAGCTAAAAACAGGCAGGTTGTAACTGCCATAAACAGTACTTTTTTCATAGTTTTGATATTTAATTGATTCGTTGTTGTCAGTCGTTAAAAACTTTTGCAAATATAAAAAAAGTGGTGGTCGTTCTTGCGCCATCCCTAAAAACTATCTATCTTTGAAAACCGAAAGCAGAAGCTTCTTACTTCTTACTTCTTACTTCTAACTTCTTAAAACACATGTTTTTAATCTTCGATACCGAGACCACTGGTCTTCCGAAAAATGATAACGCCCCCTTAACGGATTTCGACAACTGGCCGCGTTTGGTGCAACTGGCTTGGCAACTTCACGATGCCAAAGGCAACCTCGTGGAGAACTATAACCTGCTGGTGAAGCCGGACGGTTTCATCATCCCCATCGAAGCCAAAATGGTGCATGGCATCTCAACGGAACACGCCACAAAATATGGCTTGCCGCTCCATGAGGTGCTCGACACTTTCCTGAAATCTGCGGAGAAAGCCAAATATTTTGTGGGCCATAATATCGACTTCGATCTTAATATCGTAGGTTGTGAGTTCCTTCGTGACCGAGGCTCAAACCCGTTGATGGCCTGGCCTCGGGTGGACACTTGTACCGAGAAGACAGCCGAATTCTGCAAGCTGCCCGGTGGCAAAGGAGGCAAGTTCAAGTTGCCTAAGCTGAATGAATTCCATGAGATCCTCTTTGGCTCCAGATTCGATTCGGCCCATAACGCCTCGGCTGACGTACAGGCTACCGCCCGCGTGTTTCTGGAACTCGTCCGTATTGGCGTCCTTGGTCGTAATGAGATGCCCGAAAAGGAACAGTTCTTTGAGGACTTTCGTGCGGCCAATCCCGATAAGATTCAACCTGCCGACATCGTTATCACAAGCAACTTCGACGAGATTGAAGCGGAAGAGGATAAGCTGGAAGAACAACGTGAAATGGGTAACTATGTGCCACAGCACTTCACCCATCTCCACGTCCACTCGCATTACTCCATCCTCGACGGCATGTCGAAGGTGCCTGACCTTGTCGATAAATGCCTTAAGAATGGCATGTACTCCATCGCCCTTACTGACCATGGCAACATGTTTGGTATCAAGGAGTTCGCTGATTATGTCAACAAGGTCAACGGGAAAGTCAAAGATAAAATAAAGGAGATTGAAAAAGAGAAGAGTCTAATAGAAAAAGACGAAAGCGGTGAGTTGGGAGAAGAAGAAAAAATGGCCAAAATTGCCGACCTCAACACTCAACTCACAACACTCAACTCTCAATTTTTCAAGCCGATCTATGGCATCGAGACGTATTGCGCGCCAGTAAGCATCAACAAACGCGATGGACGTCAAGACCGCGGCTGGCACCTCATCTTATTGGCCAAAAACAAACAAGGTTACCATAGCCTCTGTAAACTCAGCTCCATCGCCTATACCGACGGCTTCTATTATAACCCACGCATCGACCATAGCCTTCTTGAGAAATACCATGAAGGCCTGATCTGTTGCTCCGCCTGTCTCGGTGGTGAATTGCCCCAAAAGATTTTGAACGGCGACATGGTGGGCGCAGCCCAGACCGTGAAATGGTTTAAAGACCTTTTTGGTGATGACTATTATATTGAGTTACAACGTCATAAAACCGATAAGCCCGGTGGCGACACCTCCGTGTATGAACGCCAGAAAGAAGTTAATAAGGTGCTGATCGACCTTGCTCGTAAAACCAACACGAAACTGGTGGCAACCAACGACGTCCACTTCGTGGAAGAGGACCATGCCGAGGCTCACGACCGTCTCATCTGTCTTAGTACCGGAAAAGACCTTGACGATCCCACCAGGATGCACTACACCAAACAAGAATGGCTTAAAACCCCAGCAGAGATGGGGGCTATCTTCTCCGATATCCCTGAGGCCCTCGAGAACACACAGGAGATTGTTGATAAGGTAGAGACCTATAGCATCGACTCCGATCCGCTGATGCCTGAATTTCCCATCCCTGAAGACTTTGGCACCGTGGAAACTTACCGCCAGAAATATACAGAGGAGGATCTTTTCAACGAGTTCACCCGTGACGAGCATGGCAAGGAGATCATGAGCCGTGAGGAAGGGGAGAAGAAGATCAAGAAAATGGGTGGCTATGACCGACTTTACCGTATCAAGCTCGAAGCGGACTATCTCGCCAAACTCACCTGGGAAGGCGCCAAGATGCGCTATGGCGATCCGCTTACCGATGAGCAGAAAGAACGCATCATCTTCGAGCTCCATGTGATGAAGACCATGGGTTTCCCAGGCTATTTCTTGATCGTGAGCGACTACATCCGTGCAGCCCGTGAGGAACTGGGCGTGTCCGTCGGTCCTGGCCGTGGCTCCGCAGCTGGCTCAGTGGTGGCCTATTGCCTTAAGATTACTGACCTCGACCCGCTGAAGTACGACCTCCTGTTTGAACGTTTCCTTAACCCCGACCGTATCTCGCTTCCCGATATTGACGTGGACTTCGACGACGACGGCCGTGGCCGCGTGCTCGACTGGATCACCAAGAAATACGGCAAGGAGAAAGTGGCACACATCATCACCTACGGCACCATGGCGGCTAAGTCGGCCATCCAAGACGTGGGTCGCGTGCAGAAGGTGCCGCTCTCTGAAGTGGCCCGGATCAAGAGTTTCATCCCGGATCGCAGCTTCCCCGACAACATTAAGGATGAGAAAGGTAAGTCGCCCAAAGTGAACCTCAAGAACTGTTACAAGTATGTCGATGAGCTCAAGAAGATGGTGGAAGGTCCCGATGAGAATGTCTCCACCATGCTGACCTACGCTCAGGAACTTGAGGATACTAATCGGCAGGTGGGCATCCATGCCTGTGGCGTCATCATCGGTGCCTCCGACCTCACTGACGTGGCTCCCGTGGCTACCATCAAAGACAAGGAAACCAACGAAGACGTGGTGGTGACCCAATACGATGGTCATGTCATTGAGACCGTGGGCCTCATCAAGATGGACTTCCTGGGACTGAAGACTTTGACGTTGATAAAGGATGCCTTGAAGAACATCAAGAAGACTCGGGGCATCGACATCGACATCGACCATATCCCCATCGATGACCCTGAGACTTATGCCCTTTATTCCGCCGGCAACACCATCGGTACCTTCCAGTTCGAGTCGCCCGGTATGCAGAAATACCTCCGTGAACTACAGCCCTCGGTCATTGGCGACATCATCGCTATGAATGCACTCTACCGCCCGGGCCCGATGGACAACATTCCTGACTTCATCGCCCGCAAGCAGGGTAGGCAAGAGATCAAGTACGACTTCAACTGCATGGAGAAGTACCTCAAGGATACCTACGGCATCTGTGTCTATCAAGAGCAGGTGATGTTGCTTTCGCGTGAGTTGGCAAACTTTACCAGAGGTGAGTCGGATACCTTGCGTAAAGCTATGGGTAAGAAGCAGTTAGCAAAGATGGAGGAGCTCTATGGCAAGTTCATGAAACAAGGGGTGGAAAAACTTACCAAGACCGAAGGATTGCCCGAAGACGAGGTGAAGAAACGTCTGGAGAAGATTTGGGAAGAATGGAAGAAGTTTGCTTCCTACGCCTTCAACAAATCACATGCTGCCTGCTATAGTTGGGTCTCCTACCAAACGGCTTATCTTAAGGCGCATTATCCTGCTGAGTTCATGGCTGCCGTGCTCAACAACGAGTTGGGCGATATCAAGCAGGTGACCTTTATGATGGAGGAGTGCAAACGGATGCACATTGAGGTGCTTGGCCCCGATGTCAACGAGTCGGAATACGAGTTCTCCGTTAACGAGAAAGGTCAGATTCGTTTCGGAATGGGAGGAATCCGTAATGTGGGCGAGTCAGCCATTTCAGGCATTATCGACGAACGTAATGCCAACGGACGTTTCAAGGACTTTACCGACTTTTTGCTGCGTTGTGCCGACAAAGGCTTGAATCGCAGGGCCTTAGAGAGCATGGATACGGCGGGCTGTTTCGACAACTTCCCCAATTTCCATCGTGCCATGCTGTTTTATATGCCTGTCAACGACTCGGTGCCCTTCAGTGAGCGTGCCCTGCGCATGGTGGCTTCCTATAACGAAAGGAAGAACTCGGCGCAGATGGACCTCTTTGGCATGGGCAGCGATAGCACGGGAGAGACGCTTACGTTGCCGTTCCCTAACTGCGAACGCTGGTCAAAGCTTAAAGAGCTTCAGATGGAACTGGACAGTATCGGGTTCTACATCAGCTCTCACCCCATGGATTCGTTCAACATCCCGTTGAGATTCTTCAGCAACACCACCGTGGAATCCATGAAGACCGCCATGGCCAACCCTGAGAAATACAATGGATTCTCGGTGAGGCTCGGCGGGCAGATTACTAAGGCGGAGCATCTGCTTTCAAAGAAAAACACTTCTTACGGACGTTTCACCATTGAAGACAAGACAGGAGCCTTTTCGTTTAGTATGTTCAGTGAGAACTACGCAAAAAACAAAGGGTTGCTGGAAGAAGGGCAGTTTGTGTTGCTGATAGGGACACTCTCTGCACCTCGTTGGAGACAAGGTGATGAGCAAGATGCCGTTCCGAAGGATTTGGAGTTGCGCGTCAACGAGGTGAGGCTGTTGGATTCATTGCTTGAAAACACGGGTAAGAAGGTGATCTTCAAGCTCGATGTGGCTCAGATGAACGAAGGCTCCATCGACGAATTCATTCGTATGGTGAAAGATCATCCTGGCAAGCAGTCGTATAGCCTCCATCTCTTCGATTCCAACATGAAGCTTGCATGCAACATGTCGCCCTACAGCGGCGGAGTGGCTGCTCATGAGGTGCTGCCTATGGTGGAGAAACTGCCTTATGCGGATTTTGATTTGAAATGATTTCTCGTTGATTAAACTCATGTGTGATTCGGAAATAATTCTTATCTTTGCACTTCGATTCTTTTGAAAACGAAAAGGAATTTTTATTTTATAAACATCTAACTAAACTGAAAAATGGCTGTTATTCAAATGACTGACGACCGCTTTGAAGAAGTCGTCCTGAAATCAGAACTTCCCGTTATGGTGGACTTCGGTGCCACTTGGTGTGGTCCCTGCAAGAAAGTTGAACCTCTGGTAGAGGAAATCTCTGAAGAGTATGCCGGCAAGATGATTGCCGTGAAATGCGACGTCGAGGAATGCCCCGGCACTGCCGCCAAGTTCGGCATCATGAACATCCCCACCGTTATCTATTTTAAGGGTGGACAACCCGTCGATAAAAACGTTGGCGCCGCTCCTAAGAAAGTGTTTGTTGAAAAGTTAGAGAAATTGTTCTAATTTGAATTTCTCTATCGATAGGAATCGGCTCACCCAGTTTGGGAGTCTGGAGTTTCTGGCACGGCAAATCGTGGAAGGCTTCATTACTGGCCTTCACAAAAGCCCGTTCCACGGTTTCTCCGTGGAGTTTGCCGAACACCGCCTCTACAACACGGGCGAGCCGATTCGTCATATCGACTGGAAACTCTATGGACGCACCGAGAAGCTCTTCGTGAAACGCTATGAAGAGGAGACCAACCTGCGCTGTCAGCTGGTCATCGACAAAAGCTCTAGCATGTGCTTCCCAGTGCGTGACAAAATCGACTTTCAGCATCCCAACAAATTGTTTTTCAGTGTCTATGCCGCCGCTTCGCTCATGGAGCTTATGCGCCGGCAACGTGATGCCGTTGGCCTCGACCTCTTTGACGAGGCCATCACATTCCATGAACCTGCAAAATCATCGGCAGTTCATAATAAGTTGATTTACAATGAGTTGGAAAAGCTTATTGATACTTACGACAAAGATCGGAAGAAAACCACCTCGACAGTGCAATGTTTGCACCAAATTGCTGAGATGACTCACCGTCGTAGCTTGGTGGTGATCTTCACCGACATGCTCGACAGCCTTGACGATCATCGGAAGATGTTTGAGGCTTTGGAGCATCTGAAATACAACAAACATGAGGTCATCCTCTTTCATGTCTATGACGGAAAACAGGAGCTCGACCTCGACTTTGAGAATCGCCCGCATCGTTTCGTCGATTTGGAAACGGGCGAGACCATCAAGCTGAATCCTGTGGAGGTCCAGGAACGCTACCGCCAGCTGATGACGCAGCGCAAGGAGGACATCCTCAGGCATTGCTACCAATATCAAATCGACTATGTCGAAGCCGACATCAACAAGGACTATAACCAGGTTTTGACAAGCTATCTCATCAAACGGACTAAACTTTACTAACGATGAAAAGAGGATTTGGAAGCGATAACCATTCGGGCGTTTGTCCCGAGGTTCTGGAAGCCATCATGCGTGTGAACAGGGATCATGCGTTGGCCTATGGTGACGATGAATATTGCGCGGCGACGGAGAAACGATTCCGTGAGCTCTTTGGCGAACAGTCGAGGGTGTTCTTCGCCTTCAACGGCACAGGATGCAACACCTTGTGTATCGATGCCATGGTGCGTTCGCATGAGGCTGTGGTGTGTGCTGAGACCGCCCATATCAACGTGGATGAGTGTGGCGCCCCCCAGCGTATCGTTGGCTGTCGTCTGCTTACTGTGGCCACTCCTGATGGCAAGCTGACCCCCGAGTTGGTGAAGACCCGTCTGCATGGTTTTGGCTTCGAGCACCATTCGCAGCCTAAGGCCATCAGTATCACCCAGCCCACCGAGGTGGGTACGCTTTATACTCTTGATGAGATCAAAGCTTTGGTGGACCTGGCCCGTGAGTACAACATGTATGTCCACATCGACGGCGCCCGTTTGGGTAATGCTGCTGTGGCTTTGGGATGCACCTTCAAGGAGATGACCACTGACCTTGGTGTGGATGCCGTCTCGTTTGGCGGTACCAAAAACGGACTGATGATGGGGGAGGCAGTGGTGTTGTTGAATCCCGAGCTGGCTCCCGACTTCAAATACCGTCGCAAGCAGGCCATGCAGCTTTGTTCGAAGATGCGTTTCATCGCTGCCCAGTTCGATGCTTATTTCGACAACGACCTGTGGCGTCGCAACGCTGAGCATAGCAACCGCATGGCGCAGCTGCTCTATCAAGCCGTGAAGGACATCCCCGGGGTGGAGATCGTCTATCCGGTGCAGGCCAACGGTGTATTCGCCAAGCTGCCTCGCAAGGTCTGGAAAGAGTTGCAAAACCACTGTTTCTTCTACGATTGGGATGAGGACGCCGACGTGGTGCGTTGGATGTGCGCCTTCGACACTACTGAAGAAGATATAGCCCTGTTCGCGGCAAAACTGCGAGAGCTGATGAGTTGAGATGTGTTCTCTCTTGGCAGTCTGTGACGCGATAGGGGTTTACGTCATTGATAGCGTTTGAGGGAGTTCCGTAATGTTTTCTTAATCTCGTTGCGAAGGCTCTGCGGTTCCAGCACTTCCAAGTCGTCGCCTTCTTTAAGAATTTCGTGTAGGAAATCCTTTGAGGGAACTAGAAAGTATTCAAAGTCAGAATAGTTTTTTCCGGTGGCGATTTCTTTCTGAGAAGGGTGTTTTGGCAGAGATTTCATCAGGGATATCATGATTTTTCCATGGGCACGTAAGACGATGCGTACTGGTTGTTCATTTTCTCCAATGAAGACGCCGAAATAATTCTTGAAGAAGTCGGCAGCATTGAATGAGGGATCCGTTTTGAATGGTTGTTTTGTTTCTTCGAGGTTGATGATTCGGTCGAGGGCGTAGATGCGAAGTCCTTCTGTGTTTTGGTGTTTTTTCCCAAGCAGGTACCATCGTTGGCGGAACACTTTGAGGCAATAGGGTTCGATGTCACTGGTTTTAGGAGAGGATGCATCGAATCCTTGGTGAGTCATTTTGAGGACGTGGCTGTTTTTGATTGCGTTGATGATAGTTTGAAGGTATTCTAATCCTTCGGGAATTTCTTCCAGCACGAGTCGGTCTTTGATGGATAAACTATCAACGAGTATATTGTTGACGGTGAGGGTTTGCAGCATCCAATTCTGGGTTGTGTGTTCGCGAAGGGTTTCGGGGTTGTTGATGTAGTATTGGTGTTTGTCGTTGTTATCGCAATTGATGATGATTCCAAACATGTCTTCTATGGCTTGTCGTAGGCGGTAGAAGGTGGTTCTTGATAGAGGTTTGTGCTCGTTGAGGTTGTCTTCGAGCCAAAGTTTTTGGATTCGGTTGAGGCTGATTTTTCTGGATTGCAAAATGGTGTTTACCAGCCAGATGTATTGGCGGAAGGTGTCGGTATTTCTCATAATTAGTATGATTTTTTTTGCAAATATAGCTTTTTTTAAACATGTTTCATGTTTTGAAACAGGTGGGGTTGTATCTTTGCAAGATAGGAGGAACTATGTTCGTGAACATAGCAATTGTATTGTATGTTTTTGATAAGTGTTATAAGTGATTGTTTGTGCGGGGGAGAAAAGAAAAAAAGCCCTACGGAATACGCAAGGCTTAGAAATCTTCGGCTTATAGCCTTATTGTGAAAAGTCTTTCATTTATGTAACTCACTGCAAAAATAGTAAAAAAAACTTAAAAGCAAGAAAAAAATAAATAATTGATATTAATTTTAGTATATTTGTACAATTTAAGATAATAAGAAGTAATATGAATAAGGTTTTAGGATTAGATTTAGGTACAAACTCAATTGGAATTACGGTCAGAGACACTGATAATGGTACAGAAATTCTAAATCAACTGGATTATTTTAGTTCAGTAATTTTTAAATCAGGAGTTGGAAATGGCAAATCCGGCGAGTTTTCGTATGCTGCTGAACGAACAAAAAAGCGTTCGACACGCAGATTGTATATGGCTCGGAAATATAGGATCTGGGCGACATTAAAACTATTAATCGAGAATGGTTATTGTCCGCTCGATTTAGAGGATCTTGAAAAATGGAGTAGATATGACAAGGTTAAAGATTTGAATCGTCAATATCCAATTGAAGCTGAGAGATTTGAGCAATGGGTCCGTTTGGACTTTAATGGAGACGGTATTGCTGATTATTCAAGTCCATATCAATTGAGGGCAGAATTGATGGAAAAGCAATTTGATTTTACTCAAGAAATTGAAAGATACAAATTAGGTCGAGCATTGTATCATATAGCGCAACGTAGGGGTTTTAAAAGTAGTAAAGGTGAAACCATCAAGGAACAAGAAAAAAATGAATTGATTGAACCTGAAAATGCTGATATTGTCGAAGAGATGAAGAATTCCGAACTTAAAAAGTCGGGAGTATTAAAGCAGTACATGGTTGAGCACAACTTAAAAACAGTGGGCTGTGCTTTTTATGCTTTGGAGAAATCTGGGGTTCGTGTGCGAAATAGTGAATATCAAGCGGTACGAACTCAATATAAAGAAGAAATTGAGCAGATATTTAGTTTTCAGGATGGTTTAGATCAATCAAGTGAGTTTTACAAGTGTCTTGTAAGTGAAAAAAAAGGAGAAGGTACAATATTTTATAAGCGGCCTCTTCGTTCTCAAAAAGGATTGGTTGGAAAATGTACTTTGGAACCAGACAAGCCTCGCTGTCCTATCAGCCATCCTGAGTTTGAGAAATACAGAGCGTGGTGTCTGATTAACAATATCAAATTTGGTGAAGGATTAAAAGAAAACTTGACCATTGAACAAAAACGGCGACTCTATGATGAAAGATTCTTATTGACGAGATCGAATTTCAAGTTCGAAGATATTAGGAAATGGCTTGAATCTGAAACTGGAGAACATTTGGATTACAAACAAAAAACTATTAATTATAAAGACAATGCAAATGTTTCAGGGTGTCCTGTTACTGCAAGGTTGAAGAAACTGCTCGGTGATGATTGGGAATCATGGGAATACAAATCGGGAGAAACAAAAAGCGATAAAAAAACCGGGGAAGTTAAACAAATATCATATTCAGCATATGATTTATGGCACATTTGTTTCTCGTTTGACGAACCAGATTTTGTTGAAGATTTTGCTCAAAAAAAATTGGGCTTTGATAAAGACAAAACAAAGCAACTTGTTCGTGTTTATGGAACTATTCAGGAAGGTTATGGAATGTTGAGTTTGAAAGCGATTAGAAATATAAATAGATTCTTGGAAAAAGGATTGATTTACTCTGATGCTGTTATTTTGGCAAAACTGCCATACGTTTTTGGAGAGAAATGGTCTACTGTTGAAGATGAGGTTATTGAACAATTGGATAATCTTGTTAAAAAGAATCGTTATCAAAAACTGATTTATGGAATAGTAAACTCGCTGATTGCCAATTATAAATCTTTAGAGATAGAAGAGCAATTCGCTAATTTTAACACTGATTACAAACTTGATGAAAGTGATTTTAATGATGTAAAGAAAGTAACCATCAGAAGTATCGGTGAAAAAACTTGGGGAAAGAAGTCGGAGAATGAACAAGCTGATATTTTGAACAAGGTTGCAGAGTTGTATCAAATGTTCTTTGCATCATCAAAACGTGATTATTACAAATTACCTAAAGTTTCGGAATCAATATCTGTTTTTTTGAAGAACAAGTATTCTTATTTGGATGAGAAAAAATTGAGGAAGATATACCATCCATCATTGATTGAGTTTTATGCTCCATCAAAATTGGAAAAAGTGGAAGGTGATCGTTATTTAAAATTACTAGGAAGTCCTGTCATTGGAGCATTGAAAAACCCAATGGCGATGAGAGTTTTACATACTTTGCGCAAGCAAGTAAATGCATTGTTGAAAGCAACTGATGAAAATGGAAATGCCATGATAGATGAGGATACGCGGGTTGTTGTTGAAACGGCTAGAGAATTGAATGATGCAAATATGCGATGGGCAATTGAAGCATACCAACGTGAGAGGGAAAAAGAAAACAAAGAATACAAAGAAATACTAAAGGACTATTATCAAGATAAGGAAATCAAAGATTCAGATATAAATGAAGTGCGATTGTTATGTGAGCAGCACGATATTTCGTTGGACAGTGAGGGGAAAGCAAAAGATAATAAGCAAAAAGAATCTTTTAAAGATGTCTATTACAAGAAAGACATTACCAAATATAGATTATGGCTTGAACAAGGTTGCAGATGCATATATACGGGTAAAATAATCAATATTACCAGTTTGTTTGATGAAAATGCTTTTGATATTGAACATACGATTCCTAGGAGTTTGTCATTTGACGATTCGTTAGCAAACCTTACAGTTTGCGATGCTCATTTCAATCGAACGATAAAGAAAAACCAAATTCCGTCACAATTATCCAATTATGATGAAATTTTGCGACGTATCCAACCATGGATGGAAAAAGTGGAACAATTAAAAGACAATGTGGAATATTGGAAATCGCAATCAAAGAGAGCCCAGGATAAGGAAAGAAAAGATCAATGTATTCGTCAGAGACATTTGTGGCAGATGGAACTTGATTATTGGCAGAACAAAGTCAATCGATTCACCATGACGGAAGTCACAATGGGTTTTAGGAATAGTCAGTTGGTTGATACAAGAATTATTACCAAATATGCCTATCATTATTTGAAGACGGTTTTCAATAAAGTGGAAGTCCAAAAAGGTTCTGTGACTGCTAATTTCAGAAAAATGCTTGGAATCCAAAGTGTGGATGAGAAGAAATCTCGTGACAAACATTCGCATCATGCTGTTGATGCAACCGTTTTGACATTGATACCAGTAGCAGCAAAACGAGATAAGATGCTTGAATTATTCTATTGCATTCAAGAAAGGAAGAGATTGGATGAAGATACAATGCGTTTGGAGAGTGAGTTGAGAAAAGAGATTAAAAGTTGTAAATTGGGTGGAAATATTTCTGACATTGTTCCTTATATTGAGAATAACATATTAGTGAATCATGTTTCGAAAGACCAGACACTTGTTCCGTCGCGTCGAAGGAAAAGGATGAGAGGGAAAGTGGTTTGTAAAACTGATGAAAAAGGGCAGGTGGTATATGATGAAATAGGTAGGCCTGAACCAAAAGAATGGATTACAGGAGATAGCATTCGAGGGCAATTGCATGGTGAAACATTTTATGGAGCAATAACACAAGGAAGAATAGATGATGAAGGAAGGATTCGGAGGGATGGAGAAGGAAATGTTATCATTGGTGATAAAATATATTATGTCGTTAGGAGAGAATTAAAGTATAAAGCATCTAGTATTGATTCTGGGTTTAAGGATTGGGCAGAATTAGAAAATGCAGTTGTGGATAAAGCTTTATTTGCGATAATGAAAGGACAATTCTTTGAAGGAACCTCTTTTAAAGATGCATGCGCCAGTGGTATTTTCATGTATAAGAAAAACAAAGAAGGTGTAATTGATTTTGCAGAAGATTGTAAGGTAAATAGAATCAGGCATATTAGATGCTTTACCTCTGTGAAGAATCCACTGAAAGTCAAGAATCAGACTTATTTATCCAAGAAACCATATAAACATTATTATTATGCGGAAATGGGTGATTTGTATGTGATGTGCAAATATGAGAATGATGAAAGGACTGAAAAAGAGTATCATGTATGGAGCTTGTTCGATGTTAGTAATAATAGAAAATCAGGTATAGAAGATGTTCCAGATGTCCTATTAAGCAAAAAGAACACAAGGCTACAGTTGACGCAACAAATAAAGGCTGGCGATATGGTATTGCTTTACAAAGATACACCACAAGAATTAATAGATATGGATAGAGAGCTTTTGTCGCAACGTTTATATGTTGTAAGAGGATTTGAAAATCCTTCTTTAATAAAATTAGTTAGGCATATTAATGCACAACCCGATAAAGAATTAGGTAAAGGAGAATCGATAAAAGACTATTTGAAAATGCCTGAAAAGATCAGATGTGGCATTAATACTCTTAAGTACTTGATAAATGAGGTTGATTTTTATTTAACCTCCGAAGGTGTAGTTTTTAAAAAGACTATTTAATGCTATGACTAACATAAAATTATTCCAAGACAAAAAAATCCGTTCCGTATGGGACGACGAAGAAGAACAATGGTATTTCTCCGTTGTGGACGTGGTGGCGGCTTTGACTGATAGTGTCAATCCTACTGACTATCTGAAAAAGATTCGCAAAAGGGATAAAGCATTGGGAAGTTATCTGGGGACAAATTGTCCCTTGGTAGAAATGCTTACTGAAACAGGGAAAAAAAGAAAGACTTTAGCGGCTAATGTTAAAGACCTATTCCGCATCATCCAGTCTATTCCATCGCCTAAGGCTGAGCCGTTTAAACTATGGCTTTCTCAGGTGGGCTATGAACGCTTGTTGGAAATAGAGAATCCAGAATTGGCCCAAGAGCGAATGAAGGAACTATATGAGAAGAAAGGCTACCCGAAGGACTGGATTGATAAACGCTTACGCGGAATGGCCATCCGACAGGATCTGACAGATGAATGGAAGAGACGCGGTATTACATTGGAGCAGGATTTTGCTATCCTTACAGCAGAAATCTCCAAGGCCACTTTCGGAATGACACCATCGGAATACAAGGAGTTCAAGGGCTTGACAAAAAAGAATCAGAACCTTCGTGATCACATGGACGACCTAGAATTGATTTTCACCATGCTTGGAGAGCGCGTCACAACTGAGATTTCTCAAAAAGAAGACCCCGAAACTTTTGAGGAAAGCAAGCAGATTGCAAAGAGAGGTGGTCATGTGGCAGGCGTAGCTCGAAAGGAGACAGAAAAGGAACTCGGTCGCAACGTTTCGAATCCCAATAACTTTTTACCTAATCAAACTTCTTTGGAATTAGAGTCAGATGATTAAACGTACCCTCTTTTTCGGCAATCCCGCCTATCTCTCCATGTGCAATGCACAACTGGTCATTAAAATGACAAATGCCCAAACGCAGGAAGAGGTGACGAAAACAGTTCCCATTGAGGACATCGGTGTTGTAGTGCTTGAAGACCGACAAATCACCATCACAAACGGGGCAATGGATGCTCTGCTAAAAAACAATTGTGCGGTTGTCACTTGTGATGAGAAACACATGCCTGCAGGTTTGTTATTGCCTCTTGATGGCCATACAGTGCAGAGCGAACGCTTTCGCTGGCAGATTGAGGCATCATTGCCGTTGAAGAAGCAGTTATGGCAGCAGACCGTTCAAGCCAAAATCCGTAATCAGGCATCGGTGCTGAAACGAATGAGTGGGGCAGAAGTGCGTTGTATGGTGGTCTGGGCCAATGATGTTAAGAGCGGTGATAGTGAAAACCTTGAAGGTCGAGCAGCTGCTTATTATTGGAAGTCGGTCTTCCCGGAAATTGAACGCTTTGTGCGTGACCGCGAAGGCGATGCCCCCAATAACCTGCTCAACTATGGCTATGCCATCGTTAGGGCTATAGTGGCGCGAGCTTTGGTGGCCAGCGGGATGTTGCCGACTTTCGGTATACATCATCATAACCGTTACAATGCCTATTGTTTGGCTGATGATGTGATGGAGCCTTATCGACCATACGTTGACGAATTGGTAATACAAATACTTCAAAGTGGCTTGGATTGCAGTGAATTGACCACCGATTTGAAACGTCAATTATTGTGCCTGCCTGTGAAGGAAGTGGTTATTGGAGGCCAAAGAAGTCCATTGATGGTAGCGGTTACACAAACAACTGCTTCATTAGTTAAGTGTTTTAGTGGTGAATTGCGTAAGGTGGTGTATCCAACTATGGAATTGTGATGGACCGTTTTAGTGAATACAGGATCATGTGGGTGCTAGTGCTTTTCGATTTGCCGACAGAGACAAAAAAAGAACGAAAAGCATACGCCTTGTTTCGAAAACGCATCATGGCCGACGGGTTCACTATGTTTCAGTTTTCCATCTATCTTCGTCACTGTCCCAGTCGTGAGAACGCGGAGGTCCATATCAAACGAGTGAAGTCATTCCTTCCCGAATTAGGGGATGTGGGCATTTTATGTATTACTGATAAACAGTTTGGAGAAATGGAGATTTTTTCGAATTGTAAGCTTAAACCACCAGAAACACCTTGTCAGCAATTAGAGCTGTTTTGAATTGGTAAAAATGGTTTTAAACATAAAAAATCCCGTTCCAAGGAGCGGGATTTTTTTAATTGTAATACAGCTTCTAAATTGCTGATGTTCTTTGTTTTACATAGATTGTGCTGTATTCAAAGAGCAAAGTTACAATAATTGAAAGCAATTCACAACCTATGCTAATGCTTTTGAGCAAGCTTTTGAGCTGTATTCAAAGAGCAAAGTTACAATAATTGAAAGCAATTCACAACTCTTTGTCAAGGATTGAAGCAGGCATTTGTGCTGTATTCAAAGAGCAAAGTTACAATAATTGAAAGCAATTCACAACTTAGTGATGCCTGGACTTTTGGACGAACAGGCTGTATTCAAAGAGCAAAGTTACAATAATTGAAAGCAATTCACAACACATATGAGCCCGATTACTTTGTTAACGCTGCTGTATTCAAAGAGCAAAGTTACAATAATTGAAAGCAATTCACAACAACAGTTTAATGATGGTTTTGCACAGATGGCTGTATTCAAAGAGCAAAGTTACAATAATTGAAAGCAATTCACAACGCGACTTTGAATGGTACGCTTGGTCAGCTTGCTGTATTCAAAGAGCAAAGTTACAATAATTGAAAGCAATTCACAACTTGATTCCGAATGCACTATTTACATCGCAAGCTGTATTCAAAGAGCAAAGTTACAATAATTGAAAGCAATTCACAACACTCGACTTCTTCATTGAGCAGACCAACGCGCTGTATTCAAAGAGCAAAGTTACAATAATTGAAAGCAATTCACAACAGCCAGGGCGATGCCGACAAACGTGTTCTGCTGTATTCAAAGAGCAAAGTTACAATAATTGAAAGCAATTCACAACTCAGATCCTACTTGAAACTCAGGAAAGACAGCTGTATTCAAAGAGCAAAGTTACAATAATTGAAAGCAATTCACAACTAGTGGGACACCGCGAACGCATCGACCATGGCTGTATTCAAAGAGCAAAGTTACAATAATTGAAAGCAATTCACAACCCTTGCCGGTGAGCGGGATCACGATCTCGAGCTGTATTCAAAGAGCAAAGTTACAATAATTGAAAGCAATTCACAACTTCCTGCCTGGTATGACCTGAATTTATGAGGCTGTATTCAAAGAGCAAAGTTACAATAATTGAAAGCAATTCACAACGCTACTTTGAACGGTACGCTTGGAAAAATTGCTGTATTCAAAGAGCAAAGTTACAATAATTGAAAGCAATTCACAACTATAGGAGCCTTCAAGCATGATAACAAGTTGCTGTATTCAAAGAGCAAAGTTACAATAATTGAAAGCAATTCACAACGTTTATTCTGCGAATGGTCTTAGATCTTATGCTGTATTCAAAGAGCAAAGTTACAATAATTGAAAGCAATTCACAACCTGACATTTACGTTCAATATCAGCAGTATCGCTGTATTCAAAGAGCAAAGTTACAATAATTGAAAGCAATTCACAACCCCAAACGTCCGGTTCATGCAACTTCGTAAGCTGTATTCAAAGAGCAAAGTTACAATAATTGAAAGCAATTCACAACATGACCCGCGCAATGTCAACATTCTTTGTTGCTGTATTCAAAGAGCAAAGTTACAATAATTGAAAGCAATTCACAACTGATGAAGACGCAAGGAGAACAGAATTCAGGCTGTATTCAAAGAGCAAAGTTACAATAATTGAAAGCAATTCACAACCCAGGATGCCGACTTTACTGAGTTTGGTTGCTGTATTCAAAGAGCAAAGTTACAATAATTGAAAGCAATTCACAACAACGGGATGGGCGACGCCATAATTCGCATTGCTGTATTCAAAGAGCAAAGTTACAATAATTGAAAGCAATTCACAACTGATTGATAAATTAAACAATGAAAGGGTTGGCTGTATTCAAAGAGCAAAGTTACAATAATTGAAAGCAATTCACAACCATACGGCATCATTGACATCAAAATGCGTAGCTGTATTCAAAGAGCAAAGTTACAATAATTGAAAGCAATTCACAACTGCTCCCGAACAATGTACGCTCGACAAACGCTGTATTCAAAGAGCAAAGTTACAATAATTGAAAGCAATTCACAACTTGCGGGTATGCAGCAAAGACATACAACATGCTGTATTCAAAGAGCAAAGTTACAATAATTGAAAGCAATTCACAACCGCTCAGCCCACGCCCTCCTGATGGCATCCGCTGTATTCAAAGAGCAAAGTTACAATAATTGAAAGCAATTCACAACAATAGCAAACGTACAAAAGTCAACAACCGGGCTGTATTCAAAGAGCAAAGTTACAATAATTGAAAGCAATTCACAACCAGCCGTGACGGATTCAGCACCTCAATAAGGCTGTATTCAAAGAGCAAAGTTACGATAATTGAAAGCAATTCACAACTTTACCAAGGCATGATGTCTAAAAGGCTCTTTACACTCCTACCATTGTAATTTTTTGTATCTTTGCACCTCAAACCCACCAACTATGCCAGCAAAGAAATATCCCCTCGGAATCGCCTTCAGCGGTGGAGGCGCCAAAGCCGCAGCACACTGCGGCGCCCTGCAAGCTCTCAAAGAATATGGCATCAAGCCAGATGTCGTCTCCGGCACCAGCGCCGGTGCACTCGTCGCCACGCTCTTTGCTTCAGGATTCTCCCCAAAGCAGATGATAGAGATGTTCCAAGGAATGAACTTCTTCAAAGATATCGTCACTCCTGGCGTGCCTAAAGGAGGATTGTTCGAATCGCGACCGCTCGTCGAACTGATCAGGAAAAACCTGCCGTATTCACGCCTGGAAGATTTGCCTGTGCCGACGTTCCTCGTGGCTTCTGACCTTGAACATGGCGTGCCCAAAGTCTTTACCAAAGGAGAAATAGCACCCAGAGTGGTGGCTTCGTGCTCCATCCCGGTCATCTTCCAACCCATGTGCATCAATGGCGTCCACTATGTCGATGGCGGCGCTTTTCAAAACCTTCCCGTATCGGCGATCCGACAGAAATGTGAGAAAGTCATTGCATTAAGCCTCAACCATTTGGAAGAGGATAAATATAAGGACAACCTCGTCTCGGTGGCCTACCGCTCGTTTTTGATGATGATGGTCTCCAATGTGGCAGCCGATACCGCCCAGGCAGACCTCTTTGTGGAACTCGACACCTATGGTTGCACGGCTTATGATATGTCGAGAATTGAAGAACTGTTCTTCCGAGGATACGACAGCACAGTGAAAGTGCTGGAAGAAAACGGGTTTTCTCGCAAAATGGAAAAAGAAGAGATTTCATTTCCCAAGAAAAGGCATTCCAAAGCCAATGGGAAAACTGCTGAAGAAGTTTTTCATAACACGATCGAGAAAGGCGTTGCCGCTCTTAAATCTATAAGGACTACGGTGAAGAAGAAAAAAGAATGATTCTATCGTCTTCTTTGAGTAGATGATATCTGATAGTTCCAGGCCACTTCAGTATTTCCAAACAACTTCCGCTTTCCAATCCACCTTTGTCTGGCCCGATTCACAACTGTTCGAACTTACTCCGGATTTGAAAATCTATCATCTTTTACTCTTGGCAGAAAATAACCCTTGATGCAGTTGGGATTTCTTACACATATTTGGATGTGGTTTTTCTCCCTGATGCCTCCACCGGGAAATAATTCTGCTCCCTCCACAAAGACACCTCGGACCGAATCAAACGATTTCACCTTAGCTTTCTCATTGATGATGTGCTCATACTCGATAACCGCACAGTCAAGGTGTCGGAGTAGCAGATCTGCGTTTTCTCCAAGGCTCTTGTTGATAGGAAGGATTTTCCCCGCCGCTATGAATGCGTCCCTCATTGCCTCGTACGACTGCCTGATCTCCGACAAGCAACCCATGTCGGTCAGGTCCAGACAATAGCCCAAATCTATCACGGCACCAATCACGAACGGTTCCCTGATCGATGACGTATTTCGCATAGCAGCTTCTTCCGCAAATTGTAAAGCACGTCGCTCATTATTCTCCCAAAAGTAGATCCCATGGCCAAGCCAATCGTAAGAGTTGTTGCTCGGATAGAGGCTCTCTCCATGTAAAATTGCCTCCGCCACAGACTTGTCACATCCGTGGAAGCCTATGTAAAGGTTAGACCTCGAGGAATAAAGAGTCGGTTTCACTGCTTGGGTCTATAAATACGGGACACATTGCCACTTTTCGTTAATATCCCTGCATCTCTTAGCATTTTTTGGGCTTCCTCGCTACTCGATAACGATTTCTTTATCGCCTTTTGACGTTTCTTTTCTCTGTCCTTGTCCAACAACACCTGCATGTTGAATACCTCCAATCGTGATTTAATTATTAATGGAATGCAAAAATAATACTTTTCTTTGAAATATTTATATTATCATTGTACTTTTTTATACAAAAATGAAACTAATTGAATCATTGAGGGTTCCTTTGTTTTGACAATCATTGTGTTTGCATTTTTTTTGTTTATTTTCTAATCAAGCTGTCGATTCAGCTCTAATTAATCTTCCAAACAACTTCCGCTTTCCAATCCACCTTGGTCTGGTCCGATTGAAGGGTGAAGCCTAAGCGTGAATAAATGCTTAAACTGCCAAATAATTTCACACGACCTAAGAGATAAACTCGTGAGCCAAGACCAGAGAAAGTTGGAATGCTGAACGAACCTAAAACGTCGTTCTCGTACATGCTGATGCGACTGCTGTAGTCATCACTGCTGAATAAAGCATATCGGAAAGTTAACGAATAAGGCCTGTCTTCCGGACGATAGGCGATGTCGTGACAAAGCAGATAACCCCTGCTGTCCACAGCATCATCATTGATGTAATGAGTGTATGATATCCTGTCACTAAATATCCACGACTCGGTGACGTGGTAACTAACCTGAAATCGAATGTTCCGACGCGTGTAAAAGATAGGGTAGTGGCTGAACACATGATCGTTAGCAGAATTCTTCATCCTCGTTTTCGATTTGAACTGCAAGTCCATAGTGGCATCCTTGCCGATCTGATGAATCACCTTCAGCTGATGCTCTTGGCCCCATGACGGATTATACACTTGACTGCATAGCCACTTCAAACGAAAGAAGTCGCTGTTCGCAATCAACTCCCATCCCGCCGAAGGCGTACACCGTATGCTGAGATGATAACCTTCCTCAGCCTGACCGCGGCTGCTCGCCTTGATAGCACCAAAGAACAGGTTTTGATACCGAGTGCCATAGTTTCGGTACATTATGCTGAAGTTGATATAACCTGTTGGCTTGCACGTCATTCCTGCTAACCCGGCAAGAGCTTGATTCTCACTCATAGAGATCTCTCCAAAGAAGACCGTTTTGCGTAACTGCCACCGGAAGTCTAGTCCAATATTGGTAAGATGATCGCCTCTGAAATAAAACTGATTGTACTTGCTCGGCTTGACTACCAGCGCGGTGTCGAACCAACTGTGGATTGCAGTGCACCCCAACTCGATCTGTGGACTGGAGTAGGAGAGGTGCCCTCCAATCACCTGTTGATTTTTACTGCGACGATTCGAATAAAAGAGTGTGGCATGGATATTCCATAACTTGAGCGTGGTAGCCGCCCCACGTAAAAACCGACCTTCGCTGGCCGATGCCTTGGGCCTGACTCCAGAAGCTCGTTTCATCAACGAACCTCCTCCTGCTACGCTGCCGAAACTAAATCCCGACCACATCGTCAAACCCTGACCAAAACTCACTTGATAGTCGCCTATGGCCAACGACTCCAATCTCAGTTTCCCCATGATAATGTCCGAGAGATAGCCATGGAAGCCGTAAAACCCGTTGTCCTTCATCGCAAAGCCCATCCGGAACTTCTTGCAGTAGCTGTATGTGTATTTCCCTTCTGCCTTACTTGCATATTTTAGCGTGAGCTGATGCCTTCCTTTCGTGATCGCTTTACCAAAAGTGAACCGTTCTTGCTCTTGCTGCCATTCGCTTTTCCCGAACTGTATGATAGGCGCCATGAGCATCACTGTCTGTTCGTCAAATTCATCTATCATCTTTAGCTCTTCGATGAACAACAGGTCTCCATAATGCTTCCGGTACTCCTTGACGGCTTCCACCTGAAACGCGGAAATCAGACTTAGTTCCTCGAGATGATGAACCTCTTCGCTGTTGATGTTGATGGGTTGTTCCCTTAATCGCTCATATTCAGCAAGCAATGCTTCAAAATCCTCCGCTATCATCACACTGTTACCCTCATCTTCGTTCCCATCCATCTCCTCAAAAAGCCGTTGATATAGCATCTCCTGGACCCCGACAACCGTTTGTGCCGACATCTTCACCCCCAAAACCAATAATATGATAATCATTTTTCTCATTTTCTACCGAGCTTGCCCCCCTGCGGGGTTCTCCTACCAAAAGATCACCTTTCACCTTTCACCTTTCACCTCCTCCCATCACCACCGCTCCAAGCATCTGGTGCATCTGTGCAGAGATGTCTATTTTGAGCCATCCAAGCCGATAGCCAATGCCAAAACTAAGCATGTCGGGATTGTGCTGTACCCCAACTCGCATCCAAAACCGGTTGAACAGCTGGTATTCAAAGCCTGCACCGATACGCACCCCATCACGACTGCTGTCCCGTTCCACATCGACTTGCCCGACGAATGTCTGGGTAAGCTGATACGACAACCCTAGCCGCATCACGATGGGAAGCTGGTCCTCATTGAGCGTCTTCCAACGACTCATGATCGGGTGGGTGCGGCATGCTCCTAGTCGAAGCTTTTCTGTGACTTGCGACTGAACGCCCAAGGCAAAGTCGAACGCCCCTCGATTGGGATAGCCCTCGCCAAAATGCAACAACAAATAATCCACCCGAAGCCCCATCTGCAAGTATGGCCCAAAGCTACGCGCATAGGCCAAACCGAAACTGCTCTCGTTGTATTGGCTGCTGCCAAATTGGTTGACACTCAGTCCGAAACATCCCACCTTGGGAATCGATGCAGTCAGACTCCCACTCTTGAAAGCCGTTTCTTTGAGCATCCATTGGTTCTCATAATACAATCCAAAGCTCCATCCCTTGAGCAATGCAATGCCCGATGGGTTGTTATGAACCGACCATACACTTTGGTCTGCGATAGCTGTCCGTCCTAAAGATGCAGCACGTCCCCCAACAATCCTGTTATAGTCAATTGCTTTTGTAAGAAGGGGTAATAGAAATAATAAAATAGTAATAATAAATCTTTTCATAATGTTGAAATAATATGCAAATATATATAAAAATTCATTGTAAATACATTTTTTTGTAAAAAAGTGGCTTATTTGAATGAAAAAGGGTAAATTTGCCAACTAAACAGAAACGTTATGAGCTGGTTGTTGATCATCATTGCCATTGTGCTGCTTCTTGTTGGAGTGGTGGGAGCCATCGTTCCTGGCATCGCAGGACCGCCATTTAGTTTTGCCGGCCTGCTGGTGTTCTCGTTCATTGACGGCATCAATTACCCCACCCAGTTTCTGGTGATCATGGGCATTATCGGTGCAGTTGTGTTCATCCTCGATTACGTGGTTCCCGTTTGGGGTACCAAGACTTTGGGCGGTACGAAAGCGGGGACTAGAGGTAGTACCATTGGGCTGATCTTAGGACTGCTGCTCACCATTATTTTTCCCGTGGGGTTCATAGCCGTCCTTCTTGGACCCTTTATCGGTGCCTATATCGGCGAGCGTACAAGCGGCACCGACGACCATCTGGCGTGGCGATCCGCCTTTGGCAGTTTCGTGGGTTTCCTCTTTGGCACCTTCCTTAAACTGGTCTATGCTGTGGCGTGTATCTATTTTTTTGTAAAAGACTTAATTCATTGGATATGATTGATTATCAAGGTAAGGCGAAGCATATTCGTGAGCTGATCCTGACCTCATTGACGGAGGCGGGCTCGGGACATACGGGTGGCTCGCTCGACTTAGTTGATGTGTTTACTGTTCTCTATTTTTGTCATTTGCGTCATGATCCTGCCCAACCTAAGTGGGAGGACCGTGACAAAGTGGTGCTCTCCATTGGTCACACCGCTCCAGTGCTCTATGCTACGCTGGCAGCAGCCGGCTATTTTCCCGAGGAAGAGATGATGACGCTTCGCAAGCTCGGAAGCCGCCTTCAAGGCCATCCCAGTTATGCTTTCCAGCTACCTGGACTTGAGACTTGCTCGGGCTCTTTGGGACAAGGCTTGGGCGTCGCCCTCGGCATGGCAATGGCTGCCAAGATGGATGGTAAACCCAACAGGGTGTTCTGCGTGATGGGCGACGGTGAACAACAGGAGGGAAGCGTCTGGGAAGCAGCCATGGCTGCTGCACATCACAAAGTGGATAACCTCTGCGCTATCATCGACCGTAACCGACTGCAGATTGACGGTGGCACCGAACAGGTGATGGGTATCGATCCACTTAAGGATAAATGGACGGCCTTTGGCTGGCGTGCCATCGAGATTGACGGCCACGACTTTGATCAGATTAAGATGGCCCTCGAGTTGGCAGACAAGACCGTTGACAGGCCCACCGTCATTATCGCCGACACAGTGATGGGCAAAGGTGTGCCCTCCATCGAGAATAACAACCAATGGCATGGCAAAGTGCCGACAGCGGAGCAGCTGGGAGTGTTCTTGGGGGAGTTGAGAGTTGAGAGTTGAAAAATGAAAGGTTATGAAATATACGAATAAAGGGAATAAAGCAACCAAATTAGGTTTTGGTGAAGGCGTGCTGGATGCAGCACGTGACGACGACCGTGTGGTCGGATTGGGAGCGGACATCACTGCATCCGTCGGTATGAATTTCTTTAAGGAGGCCTATCCTGAGCGTTTTTTCTCGATGGGCATCGCTGAGCAAGACGCGATGGCGGTGGCCTCAGGAATGGCTCTTGGCGGCAAGATACCGGTGTTTAGCACCTATGGCGTCTTTGCTGCACATCGTGCCAACGACCAGATACGCATCTCCGCCTGCTACAATAACGTCCATGTGGTCATCGGAGGTGCCCATGCAGGAGTCTCCGTCGGGCCCGATGGCGCTACACATCAGGCGTTGGAAGATATCGCCGCGATGCGCGTGCTGCCTAACATGACGGTCATCTCTCCTTGCGACGCCACGCAGGCTAGAATCGCAACCCGTAAGGCTATCCTCGAACTTGACGGACCAGTTTATGTCCGTTTCGGAAGGGAACCTGTGCCCGACTTTACCGCTGATGATCAAGAGTTTGTGATTGGCAAAGCCCAGCTGATGAATGAGGGCAGCGACATCACTATCGTTGCTACCGGTAACGAAGTGTGGGAATCGCTTAAGGCTGCCGATGACTTGCAGAAATTGGGCATCTCGGCTAGAGTCATCAATATGCACACGATTAAGCCTTTGGATGGCGATATCCTGCTCAATGCCGCTGACGAGACCAGGGTTATCTTCACTGTTGAAGAACATCAAACAGCAGGAGGACTGGGTGGAGCCGTTACGGAGTTTCTGTCACAACACCATCCCATCCGGGTCTGCCGTATCGGTGTTGACGACAGCTTCGGTGAGTCGGGATTGGCCCCTGAATTGATGCATAAGTATGGCCTAGATGCAGAAGGCATCGTCAAACGTGTCCTCGCTGAGATCGCCTTCGAAGATCTCAGCGTGTTCATTCCCAAGATGGGAAAACCGTTCTCTACTTATCCTAAGGGGCTATATACCAGTAAGATGCTTTATGAAGGCTACGATCCAAACCAGGAGGAGACCTTCAATACCTGTTTCGATACTCGAGTCTATAATCACTATATCAGTATGGGTAAACGCGGTCAAGACGTCCGTGAGACTTTGGCGCGCTCCCTGCATGACCATTTCATCACCCATGCCTTGTATCAGCTTCTCGACCAGTATGATGAGAAGAAAGTCATCGGTGTCATGGGTGGACATGCTCGTCGGCGTGATGACCCCCAGTATCGTCAGATTGTCTTTCTTAGCAAGCGACTCACCGAGATGGGCCGCCTGATGGTCACCGGTGGAGGACCGGGAGCCATGGAAGCCACTCACTTGGGAGCGTATATGGCAGGTCGCCCTGACAGTGACGTCGAAGAGGCTCTTGCCATGATGACCCCATCGCCGACCTTCCGTGACGAAGGTTGGTTGCGTAGCGCATTTAAGGTCATGGAACGTTTTCCGATGGTCACCGAATACCACAGCCTCGCCATACCTACATGGTATTATGGTCATGAGCCAACCACGCCCTTCGCTACTGACATCGCCAAATATTTCGATAATAGTGTTCGCGAAGATGGCATCGTCACCGTTGCCAAGGGCGGCATTATCTACACTCCCGGAAGTGCCGGAACCATGCAGGAAATCTTCCAAGATGCCGGTCAAAACCATTACGAGAGCGTGGGCTATGCCAGCCCGATGATCTTCATGGGTAAGGACTATTACACCAACTATATGCCGGCGTATTCCTTGCTCAAAGACCTCAGTGATCGCGGCATCTTCAAGAACATGATTCTGACCATCTCCGATGACAACGATGAAATCATCGCTGCGGTTGAAGATTTTTTCAACAATAACGTAATGTGCTGAGTTCTATTTAATTGTGCTCATCCAAGCCATAGTAAGCGTGGGTATCGGATGCGTAAGATTTGTTCGAGGACGGCTCCCAGGGTCCAGGACAAACGGTAGCAATCAACGATACCCTGCTTTTTTTATTCAGGACGGCGGAACTGGTCGCCGGTCTGCTCAATCACGGCCTTCTTCCATGAATCAGGATAGCCAGGCTGTTTAGGTTTGGCAGGATATCCATGGCCATTGCGCTTGAACTCACCGTTTTCTTCTTGCTTGACGTTGCTGTCAAGGTACTTCACTAGAAGATAATGATCCAGCTCTTTCCATCGTTTGACGGTGTTGTGTCCAGCCTGGTTGGAGAAATCGGTGAGATAGGCGATGGCTTTGTCTGGGTCTTGCTCATAGAAGCTTAAGGCTTGGCTGTCGGCATAGTTCACTTGTTCTTGATAGCCGTTCTCCAGCTCGTTTTGCACGGTCTGGATGTCGCCAATGACGCGGTTGTAGAACAAGTACTTGAAATGTGCCAGTCGGTTGAAGACCCAGAAAGCGGCATTGTCGCTGTAGGTAAGCATGTCACCGTTGCCAACACGATATTCAATCGGCACCTCGCTGATGGAGCAGTAAAATGGGGTGTAAACGGTGGAGTTGGTGTCGTCAACACCAAACCAGATGATGCCTCCGATGGCGTTGGGCAGCCAGCTGCGGCTTTGTGCGATGAAAGAGAAACCCGTCTGCACCACCTCGATGCTTCGCTCGTTGAGGTAGGGCTTGCCTTCATATTCCCAATACAAGGGGTTGAAACGGAAGGGCGAGCCGAAAGGACCTGCACCCACGTCTTGGGTCTTGTCCAACTCGGTGCCTTGGAAGTGATCGCGTTGGAAAGCCATCATATCGCTGAGGCTGATCTTACGGTTGGGCTTGATATACAGTGGCATGCGGTGTGCCAAGTCTTTGCCTGTGACATAGTCCCAATATTCGTCCATGCCGTCACAGACCTTATTGAACATGGTCCACACGCGTAAGTCGCACACTCGGGCTGCGCTGAAGTCAACGGGGGCGTAGGCGGCTGAGAAGTCGAAATCCTTGTCCTTGCCACTGAAGTAGCCTTTGCGACGGGCGAATTCGACGACATCGTGCTTGTAAATCACCTCAACTTGCTCGTTGTATAGCTTTTTCCAATCTTTGTCGGTGATGGAGGTCTTGCCGTCGCGAAGTGGGAAAGTGGTGATCCTGGCGGCATTGGCATGGCCACTCACGTAACCGTCGGGGATACGGATGGCCACCCACACGGCTCCACGGTCGGCGTTGATGGTGTCACCCGTCTTGGTCGCCATCGGGGTGTAGCCCCTGGGCATGATCTCCATATACCAAACCTCGTTGGCATCGCTGATGCTGAACGATTCACCGTCGCTGCCATAGCCGTATTCCTCCACCAAGTCAGCCATGACTTTGATGGCTTCACGGGCGCTGCGGCTGCGTTCCAAGGCGATGAACATCAGGCTGCCGTAATCGACGATGCCCGTCGGGTCCATCAACTCCTCGCGGCCACCGAAAGTGGTCTCACCTAGCGCCACCTGGTTCTCGTTGATGTAGCCAACCACCTGGTAGGTATGGGCGGGTTGCGGCACGCTACCCCGTGGTGCGTTGGTGCCACGGTCGTAGCATACCCTCATGCTCCCCGCCGGCCAGTCGGCGGCAGGAGTGAAGTAGAGCTCGCCATAGCGGATGTGCGAATCGGCGCAGTAGCTGATGAAATTGGAACCATCAACAGTGGCACCCTTGGTTATCAGGAAGTTGGTGCAGGCTTGGGCCGTGTTGAAAGCGACAAGCAAGGCGATGATGCCTAAGGAACGGAAAAGTCTCATGAGAATCATTTTTATTTCAGGCAAAAATAGGAAAAGATTCGTAACTTTGCATCTTTGAGCTTAACTATTGTGGAATGAAATCGACCATACCCTTAGCGGAACGCCTGCGACCGACCACCCTTGACGACTATATCGGGCAGAGACACATCATCGGCGACAATGCCGTGTTACGCCGCGCCATCGAGAGCGGTAGGGTGCCTTCCATGATCTTCTGGGGACCTCCCGGAGTGGGCAAGACCACCTTGGCATACATCATCTCCAAACAGGTGAAACGCCAGTTCTTCCAGCTGAGCGCCGTCAGCAGTGGCGTCAAGGAAGTGCGCGATGTCATCGACCGAGCACGCATGTTGCCTGAGTCGCCTATCCTCTTCATCGACGAGATCCACCGTTTCAGTAAGTCGCAACAAGACTCGCTGCTCGGAGCCGTCGAGAAGGGCCTCGTCACCCTCATCGGTGCTACTACCGAGAATCCGAGCTTCGAGGTCATCTCACCCTTGCTGTCACGTTGTCAGGTTTATGTGCTCAAATCACTTGAGATGGAAGACCTCAAAGTGATGCTCGACAAGGCAGTGAAGGCGCTGGAGTACGATTATGGCAAACCTATCGTGATTCAAGAGCCCGAAGCTTTGATGCGCATCAGTGGTGGTGACGGTCGTAAACTGTTGAACGCTATAGAGTTAGTCGTCTCTTCCTTGGATGATCTGGATCCTGATGCGAAGGAACTGGTGGTGACCAACGATTTTACTACCGACTGTATTCAGAGTAACCTCGTGAAATACGACAAGCAGGGGGAGATGCACTATGATGTCATATCGGCATTCATCAAGTCGATGCGAGGCAGCGACCCCAATGCGGCTTTGTATTATCTGGCCCGCATGATCGAGGCGGGGGAGGACCCGCTTTTCATTGCCCGAAGAATGTTGATCTTGGCATCGGAGGATATTGGCAATGCCAACCCTAATGCGCTGTTGTTGGCCAATGCCTGTTTCGATGCTGTCAACAAGATCGGTTGGCCGGAGAGTCGTATCATCCTTTCGCAGACGGTGACTTATCTCGCTTCGTCGCCAAAGAGCAACGCCGCGGTTGCCGCCATCGACGCAGCCCAGGCCTTGGTGCGTCAGACGGGCGACCTTCCTGTGCCTCTGCATCTGCGTAATGCCCCTACCAAGCTGATGAAAGATCTCGGCTATGCCAAGGGTTACAAATATGCTCACGCTTATTCGGGAAACTTTGTGGATCAAGAATTTCTGCCCGATGCGATTTCTGGCACGGTTTTGTATGATCCACAGGACAATCCGCGTGAACGGGAATTGAGGAAATACCTGCGTGAACGTTGGAAAGAGAAATATAACTATTAACCTGGCGCCTCGAAGAGGCGTTCTCCAAAGAACCCCATGCGGAAGTGTGGGTAGATAACCATGGAAGAAAACGAAAAAAGAGTCCCGTCGAAGTCCACTAGCATGTGGGGAACGGTGTTGTCGAAAAGTCTGCAGCTTCCTTTCGTGAAGGTCGATCGTGAGGCCTTCCTGAGTAAGGAGCTCTCCAAGTTTTGTACCCCGATGGAGGTCATGACGGCCTTGGAGGAAGGTCCGCTCATGGTGCTGACGAAGTCGGAGATCGACAAGCTCGCCAATCAGTGCATCAAGTATCATCTGACCATGGTCAGCGGTACCTCGGCGCTCATGGGACTCCCAGGTGGCTGGTGGATGGCCGGTACCATCCCGACCGACATCACGCAGTTCTATGGACACATCCTCTCGTTGATGCAAAAGCTCATTTATCTTTACGGTTGGCCAGCCTTGACGGATGTCCACAACCAACTCGACGACGAGTCGCTTAATATCATGACCCTCTTTGTGGGTGTCATGATGGGCAACAAAATGGCCATCGAGGCTTTGGCAAAGTTGGCCACCCAGATGTCGAAGAACGCTGGCGTGAAGATCTCGGAGACGGTGCTCGCCCATTATGTGGTGAAGATCGCCCAGTGGATTGGCATCAACATGACCAAGGAAGGTTTCGCCAAAGGGGTAGGGAAGGTGATTCCCTTGGTGGGAGCTCCTATCTCAGCATCCATCACCTATTATACATTCCGACCCATGGCTAGACGGCTGAAGAAGCATCTGGATGAGTTATATGACATGGGGATGGAACATGGGAAGGTGAGAGGTGAAAGGTGAGAATTGAAAGGTGATCTTTGGGTAGGAGAACCCCGTAGGGGTTCAAGCTCGGTAGCCCCAGGTAGAGTGTCAGCGCCAGCTGGGGAATTGAAGATGGATTTGTAGATGGGTGATTTTCAAAATATTGAAGAAATAATCAAAAAAAATCGAAAAAAACGCTTGCAGGTTATCAAAAAAGCTGTAATTTTGCAGCGTCGTTTGACAAAGGACTAGTAGCTCAATTGGATAGAGTCCCTGACTACGGATCAGGCGGTTGTGGGTTCGACTCCCGCCTAGTTCACAAAGGTTCCGCAAAAAGAACCTTTTTTTGGCCCATTCGACTAGGGGTCTAGGTCATCAGACCCTCATTCTGAAAACAGCGGTTCGAATCCGCTATGGGCTACAAAATCAACCCCTAGCTTGTTGAAAATCAGGTTAGGGGTTTTATTATTTTTAATTATTAGAAAAAGCAGTTCTTATGGCATTTGCGCCACTGAAAAAGTCTTCGACCAATAGAAGAACGCCTCTGGATTCATTTTCTTAAGCTTGTTCAATTTGTTGGGCCAGTCTCCGATATTTGACATGTCGATCATACTAACAGGATCTCCTGTATATTTCTCCACATTAACAACCCCATGTTGCATCAAAGTTGCCAAATAAGCGGCCTTAGCAGCATCCACGATAGCATTCTCAATATAATAGGACGCGTTGTAAATAAATGGTTTGAACCTATTAATGCCGTCCTGAAGCATGGCGAACTTGTCCTGGTCAAAAAAGCCTCTTGTGCTGATGTTCAAAGCCGTATTCCTGATGTCATCATAGATGACGGAGATGTCTATCGGCAATCCTCTATATCCCAACTCTATTTCTCCAATGTTTTTGAACGATTGGGTCGTCACGGTAAGGTCATCTACTTTATCAAACAACCTGCCTATGTCGTATAGTTGCTTGATGATTTCCAAAGAACTCGATTTCCCGTTCTTGACATAAGGAACACCCGTTGTTTCCGGCGCAAATGCCGTCAATTTGTCGCCCAATATGTCCCCCTCTGAAGGCACCCGTACTAGTTCCTTTCCTCCCTCTGTTTCGATGAAAGGGCTCTCTATTTCTATTTCCTTTACTTGAACGTAATGGCAGTCTTCATAAAGGACATCCAGCAAGATGAATGATTCCTCGTCCTTAGCTCCTTTGTACGCTACTTGATAGAAAAACTTGGAGTGACTCTTGGGCACGTTCTTTCCCGCTTGCTGCCGTTCAACCATCTCATAACGGATAAAACCACTTTGGCTTAAATCATTCAAGTAGTCTTCTATATGAGTGCCCGGCGGACACATAATGTCGATGTCAATGGAAAGACGGTTGGTGGCTTCACCAAGAATCAGCATAAGGCTCGTTCCGCCTTTGAAATAGAAAGGACAACCCGATCGAGCCAGTATATCAAGAAGCGAAAGGGCGTGGATGACCTTTTCAATAAGGTTCTTGTCATGGCACCCAAGTTCTTGCGACTTTTTCTCAATCCATTCTTGCGTATAACATTTTGTAGAAATCATTGTAAATTAAAGTTTTGAGGATCAACATTCCTTCTCTTTGCATATCTTTTCATACGGCTTTCGTTGATGTCATACAATGACCTAGCGTTTTCCAGGATGTACGTTTCCTCAACGCCTTGGACAAAGTAATAATCTTCGTCTTTGTGCATATCAACCAATAGTTTCTCCAATGTTGGCACCATAACATCCTCTTTCTGTGTTAAAGGTGATTCGGTGACTAATGGTTTGACAATCACCACGGGTTTATCCAAATCGATATAGTCCTTTGTCATCTCCACAGTTGGATTCATATATGACTCGTATCCTTGATCCTTACAAAGGTGAAACACGGTTTCAACTGCTTCCCTTTCCACTTCCACATAACTTGCTCTGTCATAAAACACATGATGTTGAAGTGGAGCCAATGTCTCTCCATTGTAAACACAATAAGAAACCAATGGCATTGTTTTTTGGAGCAAATTGGCAATAGCCTTTTCTTGTTCTGTAAGGACGACTTCAAAAGGCGAAGAAAAAGACTTTTTGGAATAAACGCCTTTCGCCTTTCTTTCCAATTCTCCTTGTTTAACCAGACGTGAAAGGATGCACAATACGGTTATGCGTTTTGTTCCATCTTGTGCTTTCATGATTTCATCAACGCCAAAGTTATCATGCCATTCCGCATACTCCTTTATTAGTTTTGCTACAGACATCTTTACTCGTAGATTGATTGCGCTGCAAAGATAAATATAATTTCGGCAATAAACGCATTTTTTTGCCAAAATTATATAAAATTAGCTTCTTGGAAGAATTCTATTTACTGGTTGTTTAAAATGCTTTCGCAGCAGTAAGCCTTACAGGTATTTAAGTTCTTTCGTCCCTCTTTTGGAAATTGAACATATTCCATAATTGGGATATTTTTTATACAAAACCTTGTCCGGTTCCTCGTTCATTAGTTGAGCGTAACATAAGACTTTAGATGAATCAAACACACCGCCAAAGCATTTCGATAACAACTCCATCTTTTCTTGTATAGAAACCAAATCTAATTTCCCATATAAATCCACAAGATTTAGCAGACATAAACGGACATCTTGTTTCATATAATCGATTTCACTTTTCAAACTATCTTTTTCTATATGCATGCAGGCCAGAAGAACATAACACATGCAACTTTGCATCAATTTAATTATTTCTTTGCTAGTGTTTTCTCCACCACATTTTATTGAAAAAACAGTAAAATTGTTAATCACTTGTTGCAATTTCCTTTTTGCAACCTGTGATAATTTGGAAAAGAAAGCCTGCTTTTCACTACTTGAATCAGATGAGTGCGAAAAGTCATAGGATTGCCTTTTGAAATAGCAAACATCCAAGATGGAGAAAACAGAAAGGATGAAGAATTTTACATCGGTTTCATTCAGATAGGGCACATCACTTTTCAATCCTTTCACCTGATCGTGCCTCAATGAAATCAAGTCAATATACTTTTGGACAAAATAGTCAATCTCCCCAAGCAATTGTTCACTTTCGCTTTTTGTTATTGGCAAAGATTGTATCGTGTTTTCTCGATTGGCGCTTTCAATTGGATTGGCTTCATCTTCCTCGCCAAATAATTCCTCGTTAATGGCTTGAGTTTTGTTCTTTATCGCAGCTTCAATACATTCGAAAAGCTTAGAAACCGTAGTGGCATAGGTTCTCTTGCCTTGGGAAGCCAGGTCTTCTTCATCCCAATCGACATAAAGCTTGTCATACCTAGTATCATTCTTTTTGGCTACATAATCAGAATTTCCAATAGACGTCCTAACCGAACCACCTTCGTCATCAGCGGCTTCATCAAATAAATCTCCGACGAACTCCATAATCTCCAAACCGTCATAATTGCCTCTTTCCACTTTAGAAAGCAGCCTGTTTATCTCCCTGTTTCTTGGAGAGGGTGTAGTCCTGTCTAAGGCTTCCACGTCGTTAACAATCTGTTTGTTTGAAACCGGCTTATTCTCTTCGTTGAATAGTTGAAAATAGAGTACTTGTTTTATGACTTTCTCATCTATTTCAACACTAAGTGGCCTGTTTACCAACTTTATAGATTTTTTGAAAAGATGGTTGCCATTTCTGTCAAAACCTATTAGACCAACGCTGCCTTTCAGTTTATTATCCGCGTAGTAAATGGAAATGATTCCATCCCGATAATCAACCGAGTCGATCTTCACCTTAAAAATGCTTTCATTCTTGCTGCCGCTGCTTTTTCTCTCTATTTCTGTCACCTTCATTTCAAGCGTCTCCCTTTTGGTGAGCCCCAATTCCTTCAGAAAATGTCTGTTAGACGAATATAGTAGCACACAGAACTCCTCGTTTTTTGCTCTTCCATTCACGCCCAATGCAGCCTCAGTTGCATTTGCGCTTCCTATAATACAATACTCTCCAGACTTTGTTTTAAAATGGAATATCTTGGCATGTAGGAATGGAGTAAAAGCAAAACCATTATACGACTTGTCGCCACCCCTTTCGGTCATATCAAAATCAATAAATCGGATTCTCTTATCCTTCTTAATCTTGTTCGGTGGTAGCTGACATCCTTGTTGCAACAGCACTTCCATCTTTGCATTAGGAGCTTCTTTGAGCAATCCAAGAAGGGCTGAACCGTCAACGTCAAAATAAGGACTTACAACGGTAACAAGACTTATCTCGTCAAATGGAATCAGGTTAACCATCTGATGAAAAATAGAATCGTTCTCTTCGTTATACAACAGGGCTGCTGAAAGGCTCTTGTCGATGTCGATAAAACTATGAGGAATGTATTTGACCTTTTGCCTTAACAATGTACTGTTTTCGACAATCTCGTTCTCAACACGCCTTCTAACATATCCGTCAACATTCCTGCAATGCCTCAAAATAAACGACCATGCCTCATTTATTAGTGGCATCTGTGTTTGGTCTTCCTCTTTGGCGTATAGACCAGAGAACACCTCGTGATTTTTGCCAAGTCCAGGAACTGTCAAATTGCCCGAACCATATAATAACAGCAGGTCTTTCTCTCCAATGAACAAGCTTAATTTGGGGTGGAAAGCCCCTTGCGAAAGAATGCCTGTCACGGAATACTCTTTACCAACATGATTTACTGAAGGTATTGCAAAATCGATATATTTGTCTAACTGTCTTTGATCCATCAGGATATTGAAGCTACATACTTTTTTCTCCTGCAATACTCTCAACACTTGATTGTCAAAGTGTGACAAATCCATCGTGAAACTTGTAAACACCGCCGAATGGAACTTGTTGGCTGGCAAATCTTGAAATATGTTCCTCTCATTGTTATTCATACTCATCGATGAATTGTTCTCCGATTTTAGTTATTTCTCCATCTTTGACATACGACAAATCCTCAAGAAATGCGATGAGTGAATCTGTTCTTGGATTGGTGAACTGAGGCTTCCATATTTCAACCAATACAACCATGCCATCCTCCAACAAAAATTTCCGCAAATCCGACTGACCTCGTCCCATCTTTCTGCAAGCAGATGTCGTGTGGTCTGCCATGACAAGCTTGACCACATTCCTCACGAACGTCGAAACTTCGTAGTTTAGATTGTTCTCTACATAGCGTTTAATGAAGCCTGTCAAATATCCGAATTGCTGGTTGATTCCATAATCGCGTTCAAAACCCCGATACGAGCTCTTCATCGCCGTTACTTGATTGTAAAGACACATAAGTATCTCAACAGCCTTACTTGACGCCTCTTCATAATCACCAATCCTTGCCGTTGTCACAAGCTCGTCCAACCTTTTGACTATATCCCTGCCATAAACAGGAGCAACTTCAGAAAGCGCATTGTTGGCGAAGCCGGACAAATCATATTCCTCTTTCAATATGCTATTTTGACACATGTCCATAAAAGAATCAACTGGACAATAGTTTCGTCTAGAGGCATTGCTAAGAATCATCCAAAAGACAGTCTCTATGCAATAATGAAGTGCTTCGCAAAGATAATAATAATGCCAGCCTAGAACCGCCACATTGTTACTTTTTTCGAATTCCATAAACATCGAAGTCGGGAAACGCTTTACGTCAACACTTTGTTTTAAAGAATCTAACATCAAATAAATGGAATCTCGCCTGAAAGAAGAGCCAGACAGGTCTTTGTTGACAAGTATGTCATTAAGCATAGCCCATTCGGGAGATTCTACAATTATCATATCGAGACATATTTCTTCCAAATCTTCAATACTATCTTTGGACAGGCGTCCTTCTCTAATGCTTGATAAAAATAATTCTCTGGCGTTCTCACTTACGCTTTCAATAAATGCCTCTGCAAGTTTTTCTCCTCGTTCTAACACTTTGAACGAATCCTCATATACGTCAACAAGTGCCAAATAAACTAGTGAGCCGAGATAATACTGGCCGAAAGCCCCTGTCGAGTACTTCCAGTACTTATCATGCTCTGGATTAAAATCAAAATCGGCACTTGATTTAAGGTCATAACATCCACGTACCACTGAAAAAGCCTTGGCATCTACATGCATTGAACCTACAACTGATTTTGCGCCTCTACCTTCCATGAGAAAAGCCATTGCAAGTTCTGCTCTTCTTATGAAATTTTGTTGATCTCTCACAGTCCTTTCAAGCCCGTTTTTTCTATACTCTTTGGTGTACTCATAAAGGAGCCAGCAATAGAAACTATAATACCTCAACCGTCCAGTCAGATTGGTCAAGCCGGGTAGGAGCAATCCGTAAACTGTAATGGAACTGTTTTGAATCCCCATGGGGTCACGTCCTCTTTTAAATCCTTCGTTACAGGCCCAAAATAACTTGTTAATATTATTCGTATTATAGATAGGCATTACATTTCCTAGTGTCTATTTGTAGTGAATGCAAAATTATTCAAAAGGCTGCAATAAAAACAAGAACGCATAAAAAAATAGAATGCACTTCATTATTTATTTGCACTTATGCCCCTATGTCCCTATAGCCCCATAGTTAAGGAAGCATCTTATAGCATCACCATCCAACCCTTCCTCCAAGGAGTTCTTTACCCCACAGAAGCTTTAGTCTTATGTCTGACAGTGCTTCACCGCAAAATCAAGGATTATCCTTTCCTCATTGACTTTGCGAAAAAAAACTACGAATCCGTGTCAACGCCGTGTCAACCGAATCTGTTTTTTTGTACAATTATGATAATCTATCATCAGTCTCAGAAACCGACCTTACTTTTATAATAAATTGGTTTTCAATATATTATAGAAATCCAAGTGAGCATTATATATTTTATAGTAACGAAAAGTGGTGCAGCTTTAGAATCCGCTATGGGCTACCAAATCAACCCCTAACTTGTTGAAAATCAGGTTAGGGGTTTTTAATTCAATCTCTACAGCCCTCATGAAGCCTTCCGCCTGCCAAACAGCACGGCTTTCACACGTGAGGATCGCTCGCGCAAGAACATGATGATTCGCCATCTGAGGATGGTGGTGTTGGCCGCATTGAAGGCGATAGCGTCCAAGCCGTTATGTTTGGCTAGATAGAGGGAACGTTTGTTGTGAAACGCTTGCGAGATGATGGTCACCGAATCCACTTCATAAACCTCTTTTGCTCTTACAATGGATTCAATGGTATGGAACCCTTGCCCGTCAAGAATAAATATGCTGTCAGGCACCCCTCTGACGACCAACGCCTCGCGCATCGCTTGTGGCTCATCATAATCAGAGCCTTTCTTTGCCCCACTAATGAGGAAGCGGTCAACCTTTCCAGCCTCATACAGTGCCACCGCTGCATCAATGCGATGGTTATAGAACGTGTTGGTGCCACCTCTGCGACCCTTGGGGCTGGTTCCAAGTAGCAACCCAACCTCCCTGTGAGGGATTTCTTCCACATCAGAATACACGCGACCTTTTGAAGCATTGTTCACAGCGAGTTCGCAACCTAAAACAAGTGCAAGCCCTGATAGCATTATCGCCATTATAACCCATAGGGCAAGTTTTAGTGTTTTCTTCTTTTTGGCCATTCTTAATATGTATTTGCTTCATAAAACGTTGTTTCCACTTTCATATTATTTATAATGACGACTTCATCTAACATCATGGATTGTCGCTTACAATACTAGCCCATTTCATCAGCATAAGAGCCCCGGCTCTTTCGATGCAGTGGCGACTTCCATCCATAGTGAACTCCTTGTCAACTTGATCCATCAATACGATCCATTCTTCTATCAGAGGCTTTAACTCTTGTATCGCCTTTTCTGTCTCCTTAACCACTTTCTTATGCTCTTTCTCGTCATTTGCATCGAAGAAAGTTTCCGGCGTTCGTTCCACGATTTTCCTCAATGACTCATCACAACACCCAAACAACAGTTGTTCGGCATTTCTTAAATACACCCCCGTGCCGTCCCATGGCTCATCCGTTACAATATTCAGGATGGTTTGATACATATGCCTTCGGGATCCCGAAATGATACAATAGTTTGCAGTGGCTGCTGGACCCGCCATACTGCCTCCCCAGTAATTCAACTCAACGATGTTGGAAGAAATTAGCGTTATCTTCTTAAGCATCTTTTCATACAATGCCCATTCTTTATAAATGAGTTCTTTAGCCTCTTCACTTTCGCAGTTCATGATGAGTTGGTTGAGCAGCCCGTATTCCTTGCATCTGTCAAAGGTAAAGCTCGCACTGTTGTTCACGATCATTTCCATCGTGCTCCAGGAACAACCGAGTTCCATTAACCTATCTCCTTCGTTTAAGACAGAATCCGCTTTGGCATTCTCTGGGATGGTCTCGCTTCCCAATCGGTAAAGATCATAATAGGAGCAAAGCTTTTCACGATACTCGCTCATCCACTTCTCTTCCGTCTTAACCTCCGATGGGAAACTGTCTGTCCTTACATGCCGATAAAGCGTATCCAAAAGAAGCAGGAGTTCGGACTTCCTTGAAAACGCCTCGTCTGAAGTCCAAAATACCAAACCATCATGCATATCATCAGGTGATAAAGACTCAAGGTAAGCATTCTTGTCAATGTTTTCATCCTGCCCCTTGTCGTCGAATTGCCTTTCCGTTTGCAGGGTCGGTGCACATCCAACTCCAGCAAGCATAAGCATTGTGAGTAAAAAGTGTTGTGTTTTCATAATCTTTACATCATTTAGTGTCATTATTATGATGCAAAATTATAGAGCCCCGAAAATCCAACCAAAGGATTTTCGGGGCTCTGTATGAAATGGCTTTACCGTGTATGAAATGCCACGCTTAAAGCGAATTCGTAAAAACGATGTTTTTTCTATCGAAAGAATAATACGTCAAGGACAAGTGGTGAGGGAGTTGCCACAGACCCATTCCTCGTCAATCCAACCTTTGAGCGCGAGGAACTTGTGACGATATTCCTTCTCGAAATCGTCCAAAGGCTCGCCCCAACACTCGTCCTCGGGAGCCGTATAGACTAACAGACGACGGGTCTTGGGATCGGCATCCATGACGTGAAGCGTGATCTCCTTGTAGTCGGTCTTGCAGACAACTTCATCGCTGTCGGGAGCTGCGTAGAAGTTCACCGTCTCGCCACCATAGTTGCGAGTGGCACAGGAAACCGTGGAGTAGTGGACCGATGGGTTTTCCTGGCCATCGAAAGGATCATGATACTCGGGAGTTTCCTTCGGATCAAGCCACGGACGATCCATTTGCTCCAGACACCAATGGGAATTCACCAGCCAATAACCGTTGTGAAGCGGCCATACAGCACAGTCCATCGTATAACCGCCATAGTCCACCACGAGGGCGAAGTCCAAACGGTTATAGTCTTCAGGCTTCGCAGCAAGATAACGCACCACCACCGTGTCGGTGACCTGTGGAAGTGCATAAGCGTTGACTTTGGCAGCCATGGCAGCTTCCTCGCTGACAGGCTCCTTGGGTTTGGAGTTGCCACAACCGCATAACAAAGCAGCGATGGCCATCAAAGGAATTAATCTTTTCATGAGTTTCTATTTTTTCGGGCGCAAAGATAACGCTTTTTTTATTCGACCTCCTGCCCGAGGATACTGTATTTTTTCCCGTTGATCAAAATGATGACCTGACCGTTCTCAAACACCTTCTGGACTTCATGATCCTGCGTCTCCTCAATTTCGATGATGCCGTAATTTGTTTTCATGATGGGTTCCGACCACACAATCTCTGATTCGCTGCCGTCGGCATACACCGAACTAAGACCATATCGATATTCCCCGTTGGTGATCGAGTTCCAGCTGGTGTCAATATAGGATGTGCCGACAACCCCATTGGCAAGCTTTACAGAATGACCTTCGCTATCCGATCGATAAATAGAGTAGTTGGCAATTTGTGCGTTTTGCCCGAGCAAGCTCTTGATTTCATAGATCCGAATGATGCCCTCAACGGAGATGAACATGGCATCCTTGCCCTGGTACTTCCCTACGCAAGCACCATAATAGATCTCGCCTGTTCCGTCCAAAACGAGCAGTGGACGGTCAAAGAGGATGTCGCGTTCAATGTCGTAGTCGTAAATGCCTGATTCTCTCAATAATAACAGATGTCCACTGCCATCCTTTTCAGAACAATAACCTGTCCCCATGAGGTAATCTGTTATTTTTGGACCGCTTTTGACCAAATGGCCTTGTCGATCATAAAGCCAGCTCTGATAGTCTTGGGAAAGCCAATAGCCATCGTTTGCTGGATCGTGGGTTATCGCTAAAAACCATCGGTCTATTGCGGTACTGTCGATGATCGTCTTGGTGTCAAGGTCTATTTGGTATAGGACGGATAGCGATTCTGTCTGTTGAAGGTGAAAACTATTCGCATAGAAATTGGTTCCATTGTATGATAGGGCGAAGATGTTGTCTGCCATTTCCAAGTTGAACGACTCCACCAACTCCCCGTCCATGGTGTATTTTTCAAAGTTGAATGGCGGGTCATTCCATGATGCATAAGTGACGTAGATGTGCTCCCCGTCAGTGGCCAGGCCACTGGTCTCTCCCTGAACCTCGAACTGCTTCAAGAGTACCCATTCCGTGTCATCGGCAGTCCATGTCAGACGCACGTTGGGGCCGTTCGGATTGTTTTCTTCAGGGTCGTAACTGGCGGTGACATGATTGACCGGAATGCATGAGAAATTGGCTTCGATGTCGGAGATGTCATCCTCCACGGCAAAAGTGATGGAGAAATCGTTGGAGAGGAGCTGCCCGTCTCTCATCCACCAATAAAACTCATAACCCTCAGCTGGCATGGCTCTAAGGGTGCATCGATCGCCATAATGGTATTCACCGATTCCTTCAACGGTACCTGCATTGGGCGGAAACATCGAGGCGGATACGACACACGGTTCATAATGTGGGTTGATGTCAAGCACAGCATAGTTGTTTGCGTTAAAATCATAGCCGTTTGGGTTCAGGTGCCCCAAGGAGAAATAGCCATTGCCATTGCCGCCCCATCCCCAGTTGAAATGAAACAGGTCGTTGCTGTCGTATCCGTCGCAGACAAAAGCGTGTCCGCCACTGCCAAACCCGTAATACAAGACAGGCTGCTGCTTGTCGAGGCACTGCTTGATCATGGATGTCCATGTTTCATCGTCGTAATCGCTCCGTCTCTCTAATCGTAGATGCCTTGAATAACTGAAATACCGAGCCAAGGCATCGGATGTTTTAGCTGAATTGGCATAGGAGCCGTCAGCACCATAGGACATGTCGATGGACACCCCGCAGTGGAACAACAAAGTTGCCACAGCCTCAATTTCAGTCGCACTTGAGCTCTCAGTAAGCGAATCGGGCATGTGGTCCCAGTCGTACTGAGTGTTGCCAAAATCAATAAGATGCGGATACCCCGAGATGGTATAGGAGTGCGATCCCCAGCCAGTCGAGGGATAGCCCCAATAATGCATGATCTGTCCCATGGCCACTGCAGCACAGCCCACCTCGGCATGTCCGCATGGGGCATTGGCAAAGGTTGGACAGAGACTGTTGTAATAACACCCTTGATGCCATTTGTCCCTCAACAATGGCCCTATGTTTTGTGAGTTCCTGTCGTCAAAGGGCTTCTCGTTCAAGACCATAGGATGATCCATGCAATATTGGATTGTTGAAGCCATCTCTTGAATGTAGTCCTCCATCTGAATGGGAATGTCGTTGGGGTCAAAACGGCCTTCCGTAGAATAGCCGATGATGGGGGGCACACCATCGTCAGCGGCCACGATGACGAAACCGTTGTCGGTGTTGAAGATGTGGAACGCAGGAACGTTTTTCGCTGTGAGATAAGTGGTTGAAAGCTGTATATTCTTTGTTTCCATGAATTTGGAGGCAATGGTCTTGGCAGTCTCCAAATCAATGGGATGGGCTCGTGAAACATCAAACAGGCCACAGAGGGCTAAACATAGGATTATAAACCTTTTAAATCTCATTCGGATGTCTTGTTAGCAGCGGAAACATAGAACAGTTGTGTTTGAGGGATCTCGTTTTCCTCAATGGTCATGATGTCTTTTTCGAGGATGACGAAGTCAGCGTCTTTGCCCGTCTCAATACTTCCTTTTCGGTTTTCGAGGAAACATCCTTTGGCGACCCATATCGTGATGGATTGAAGGGCTTGTTCACGGGTTAGGGCGTTCTCCATCTGGAAACCTTCACTAGGTGTACCATCCGGGTGTTTGCGAGCCACGGCAGCATAAAAAGTGAGGAGGGGACTGATGTCTTCGATGGGGAAGTCGGTGCCGTTGACGACCCAGCCGTTCTGTTGGAGCAGTCGTTGATAGGCGTAGGCGTTCTTGATGCGCTCTGCCCCTAATCGTTCATCGGCCCAGTCCATGTCAGAGGTGCAGTGGGTGGTTTGGATGGAGGGGATGACCGCATAGTCATGATAACGCTGGAAGTCGTCATCGGCGACCACTTGCGAGTGCTCTATGCGCCAACGTAGGTCGTTGTTGCTTTTCAGGAACTCGGAATAGATGTCGAGGATATGTCGCACACCGCCGTCGCCAATGGCATGGCAGCAGACCTGATAGCCGGATTCCATGGCTTTCTGGCAGACGTGACGGTAGAACGCATCGCTCTCAAGTACCAAGCCACTGGTCTGCGGAGCATCGGCGTACGGTTCGATGAGCTTGGCGCCACGGGAACCCAAAGCACCGTCGGCGTAGATCTTCACGCTGCGGACGGTGAGCTTGTCTTTGTCGATAACACCTTGACTCATAAAGTGATCCATGGTCTCGTCATCGGGGTTGACCATCGCATTGACATGGATGGTGAGGTCCCCGGCTTGCTGCAAGCTGTCGATGAGCTCGATGGATTCGATGTCCAACCCGGCATCGGTGACGCTGGTCAAACCTACAGCGAAACAGTTCTCTTGCGCTTTCAGGAGTGCCTTGATGCGTTGATCTTTGTTCATGGAGGGCACCAACGACTTGGCCAGGTCGGCGATGTTGTCGAGCAACACGCCTGTGCATCGTCCGTTTTTCACGATGGCCATGCCTCCATCCATCTTGAAGTTTTGGTCGATGCCGGCGAGTGACAGCACCTCTTTTGAGACGAGAACGGCGTGGCCATCGACACGGGTCAACAAGACCATCCTGCCGGGGAATGCCTCTGCTAGTCGTTCATTGTCAGGGAACTCAGCGCCTTCCCAGAGGTTCTGGTCCCAGCCGCGTCCCAGAAGCCATTCGGCAGGGTAGAGGCTGTCGTGGACCTTCAGCCGTTCGATGACCTCGTCATAAGAACGACAATCTTTGAGGTCGGCCCAACGGATCAAGTTCTCGCCATAGCCGGAGAAATGACTATGCCCATCCATGAAGCCAGGATAGACTGGACGGCCTTGCGCGTCAATCGTTTTCGGAGCGACGTATTGGTTCATGATCTCGTCCTCGTCGCCCACAGCAATAAACTTTCCGTCTTTTACAGCAAACGCTTCAGCCTTGCTGAACTCAGTATCAACAGTATAGATGTTAGCGTTGTGAACGATGAGGTCCACCGCTTTTTTCGAAGTGCAAGATGACATCATAAGGATAGTTGTTAAAATCACAAAATAGCCAAATCTCATGTTTAAAAGGTTTTCAATTTTATTATTCAACTTCAAAAATCTTTCCTTCCAGCTCCTCCGGAGTTCCTACGAGCAAAGGACGACCTTTGCCGACGACCCACATCTTTTCGCAATGTTTCATCAACAGTTCAAGGTCGTGAGAGCTATAGAGGATGGTCTTGCCTTCCTCCTTGGCCAGCCGGGCAATCAACAACATCAGTTCCACTTTGCTGGGATAATCCAAAAACGCTGTGGGCTCGTCCATATAGATGATGGGCGTGTCCTGGACCAATGCCTTCGCAATCATCACCTTCTGTTTTTCTCCGTCACTCAACGAAACGAAGTCTCTGTCAATCAATGGCAAAATGCCAGTTACCTGAAGTTTCGATTCAATCATGGAGTAATCCTCATCGTTGAGTTTGGCCATCAATCCCGAATGGGGATAACGTCCGGCGGCGACGATGTCGAAGACGCTGAGGAAGAGGTCGTCGGGCTTCTCAGTGAGGACCAGGCTGAACAGCCTGGCGCGTTCGTTGCTGGTATAGTCCTCCAATGGCTTTCCACATAACTCGATGCTGCCACTGACGGGTTTCAAGTTGCCTGTCAAGGTCTTGAACAAGGTGGTCTTGCCACTGCCGTTGGCACCGACCAAAGCCACATGCTCGCCCTCGAACAAACTCACATCGATGGCGGGAAACAAGGCTTTACCCTTGTATCCAATCTGTAAGCCGTTGGTTTTCAACACTTCTTTCATTTCTGCAGGACCTTTTGACGATGGAAGATGACATAAATCACGATGGGTGCACCGATGAGTGCGGTGACCGAGTTGATGGGCAGGTTGCCGTCGAAGCCAGGCAGTCGTGCGATGAGGTTGCAGAGCAACGCCAAGTCCATGCCGATGGCTGCTGTGGCAGGCAACAGCACGAAGTGATTGCTGGTGTGATAGGTGAACCTGGCCAAGTGTGGAACTGCCAACCCGATGAAGGCGATGGGACCGCAGAAAGCAGTGATGACAGCCATCAGAAAGCCAGATACCAAGATGGTTAACAAGCTGGCTCTACGTATGTTGAGTCCCAGATTCTCCGCATAACGTTCCCCTAAAAGCAAGAGGTTCAATGATTTGGATAACAGAAATGCTAGGATGGCACCCACGCTGATAGTCAAGGCGAGATAAAGGAGTTGCGACTTGCCCACGTTGGAGAAACTGCCAAAACCCCAGATGACAAAGGTGTGGACGTCCTCTTTTTGGCTGAAGAACTTGAGCACGTCGGTGATGGACCCTGCGATATAGGCAATCATGATGCCTACTAGGATTAAGCTGACCATGCTCTTCAGCCTTGAACTCAGTGCAAGGATGAGCAAAAGCACCAGGAAGGCTCCGGCGAAGGCGGCGATGGTGACCCCGATGGTCGTCCAACCAGGCAGGGTGCTGACAGCCATCCCGCTGAGATGTCCGGTGAGCAGCACCACCAAGGCCACGCCAAGGCTGGCTCCAGAAGAGATGCCGAGGATGGATGGGTCGGCCAGGGGGTTGCGAAACAAGGTCTGCATCAGCAGGCCCGACACCGACAGTCCGATGCCAGCAAACAACGCGGTGACAGCTTGAGGCAAACGGTATTCGAGGATGATGGTCCGGAAGGTCTCTTCGCCATGGCCGACCACGGCATCCCAGAAGTCGCTCAAGGGTATCGTCACGCTGCCGACGGTCAGGTTCAAAGCAAAAAGCACCACGCCTACCAGAAGGATCAGGAGGGTGGGAGCCCAAGCTCGTGTCGTCGTTTTCGTTCTCATGACGATGCAAAGATAGAATAAAATCTCGCTTATTGATGCGTGATATGTTTTTTCTCAGTATCTTTGCAGATTGTTAACACTTAAAGGAAATGGCTTTCTTCTATAAACACAAACCCAAGGGATTCAATTATATCCCTCGCTACTACGACCCAGAAAAAGAGGCGTGGGAGAAGAAAAAAGCTGAGGCGGGTCTCAATTCCAACTTGAGCCACGAGGAGCAGCTCCGTCTGGAGATGCGTAAGAAATGGGGTGTCGATAAGAATACCGAAGACCCTTCAGAGCGTCGTGCCAAGACGGTGCGCACCCTCATCATCGTGGCCGTTGTGGCGGTCGCCTTCTACTACATCTTCTGCACTCCGATGCTGACTAACATCATCTCTGGCCTGATGGGCAAATGACACGCTTATGCTTGACGTGATCAAATTGCTTCCGGACAGTGTAGCCAACCAGATCGCTGCGGGCGAGGTCATCCAACGTCCCGCCTCGGCGGTCAAAGAGTTGTTGGAGAACGCCATGGATGCCGGTGCCACCCAGATCGACCTAGTGGTCAAGGACGCGGGCAAGGCCATGATCATGGTCGTGGACAACGGCTGTGGCATGTCGGAGACCGATGCGCGTCTTTGCTTCGAACGTCATGCGACCTCCAAAATCAGCAAGGCCGAGGATCTGTTCTCCATCCGCACCATGGGCTTCCGTGGCGAAGCCCTCGCCAGCATCGCGGCCATCGCACAGGTGGAGCTTAAGACGCGACGCAAAGAAGACGAGGTGGGGGTGAAGATCATCAACGAGGGCTCCGTCGTCAAGGAACAGACCCTGGTGCCGATGTCGCCTGGAACGTCGTTCATCGTCAAGAATCTCTTCTTCAACGTGCCGGCACGACGCAACTTCCTGAAGTCGGCCGTCGCCGAGATGCGCCATGTTGTGGAAGAGTTTACCCGTGTGGCCCTCATGAATCCCGAGATCGGATTCTCGCTGATTAGCGACGGGAAAGAACTCTATCACCTCTATCCAGGCAACCTCAAGCAACGCATCATGGGACTTTTCGGTAACAGCTACGACGAGAAACTTCTGCCAGTCAACCAGGAGACGGATCGCGTCAGCATCCATGGCTATATCGTGAAAGCCGAATTCGCCAAGAAGACCCGCGGAGAACAGTATTTCTTCGTCAACAGGCGCTACATCAAGCATCCCTACCTGCATCATGCCATCGAGAATGCCTTCATGGAGATGATCCCCAAGGACAGCTTCCCGGGCTATTTCCTGAATATCGTGGTCGATCCTGCCGACATCGACGTCAACATCCATCCCACCAAGACGGAGGTCAACTTCATCGACGTCAAGCTGGTGTATGCCATCCTCCATGCCGCAGTGCGTAAAGCCATCGGTCAACATAACCTCTCGCCGTTGATCGACTTCGACCAACCCACCGACCTCAACATCGACTTCGGCGAGGTGGTGAAGTCGTCGAACCCGCTCATCCAACCTTCGATTCCCATCGACCCAACCTACAATCCTTTCCGGCAAAAAGGGGAGTTCTCCCATAGCTCGTTTGGAGGCATGAGACCCTCGGCGAAAAACGGCGATCCGGGTGATTGGAGACTGCTTTATGGCGAAAGGACTGACCTGACGGAGGAATCGTCGGAATCCTCAGAGCCTATAGCCCCGACCCCGAAAAAAAGCCAGTATCTCCAGTTGAATCAAAGCTATATCGTCTCCACCGTAAAGTCGGGAATCCTCATCATCGACCAACATCTGGCACATTACCGCATCCTCTTCGAGAAGTTCTTGAAAGAGATGGATAACAGTACCGGACAGTCGCAACAGGAACTGTTTCCCCAGCCGTTCACGATGAACGTCAACGACGCCTCCATGCTGCACGAGATGCTGCCCGAGCTGCAGAGTGTGGGCTTCGCCATCGAACAGGTCAACGCCACTACCTTCGTCATCAACGGCACTCCTGCCGACCTTAATGGAAGCGACCCCGTGGCGCTGGTGGAGAAGATGCTCGACAACTTCAAGATCAACCGCTCCGACTTGCAACTGGAGCGTAAGTTGGGCATCGCCAAGACCATGGCCTCGCAACTGTCCGTGAAATCGGCAACTTCGCTGTCGGAGATGGAAATGGAAAACATCGTCGATCAGCTTTTCGGCTGTACCGTAGCCGAGATTGCACCCGACGGAAAAAAGATATACACTATTATTAATATTGATGAACTAACCCAAAAACTGAACAACTGACCAACTGATTAACTCATGAACTCCCAATACAGTCCTACCGGTTTTTCCTTCCTGCCCGTGGTGGTCAAAAACTTGCTGATCATCAACGGCATCTTGTTTTTGGCTGACTTGGTCATGCCCCGTTTTGGCATCGACCTCTCCAGCATCCTCGGCCTGCATTTCTTCATGGCCTCCGACTTCCATATCTATCAGATCTTCACCTACATGTTCATGCATGGCAACTTCACCCATCTGTTTTTCAACATGTTCGCTTTGTGGATGTTCGGAAATACCCTCGAAAACATTTGGGGCCCGAAACGTTTCTTGCTGTTTTACATCCTCTGTGGATTGGGCGCTGGACTGATGCAGGAGGGAGTGCAATATATCGAGTATGTGGTGAAACTATCACAATATCAAACGGTTAATTTGGGAGGCGGGAATCTCATCCCCATGAGTCAATATCTCAATATGATGACGACGGTAGGTGCTTCAGGTGCCATTTATGGCTTGCTGTTGGCCTTTGGAATGATGTTTCCTAATTCGTTGATTTACTTGTATTTCTTCGTGCCTATCAAGGCTAAGTGGTTCGTCATCGGCTATGCTGTCATCGAGTTGCTGACGGGTGTCATGTCGGCAAGCGATGGTGTGGCGCATTTTGCTCACTTGGGCGGCATGCTGATGGGTTTGATTATCCTGCTGATTTGGAAAAAGAAAGGACGTCTTTACTGATGAGAGAACAAGATCGTAATGAACGGGTTGAACGGCGAGAGCGCCGAGGGTTCTTCGGAAGGCTGATTGTGGGCCTTTTGACCTTTCTTGCGCTTATCGGATTGGTGGCGATGGCACTCAGTGTGTCGAGCAGCTACATCGACCCGATGAAGTTCGTGTGGGCTTCGTTTTTCGGCTTGGCCTTTTGGGAGATCTTGCTTTTCAACGCACTCATCTTAACCCTTTTGGTGCTGATGTGGTCGCGTAAGGCTTGGATTGCGGTCTTGGCCTTGTTGATTGCCGTGCCGGGCATCTTGAGGTCGTATTCCAACGGAAAGCCCAGCGAAGGAGGCAATATCCGCATCATGTCATACAATGTGCGCATATTCAAAGATTTATATGATAGTAAGAAGGATGCTTCCGATGTGGCTAATGGCATTGTGAGCATGGTGCGGGAAAACCATCCCGATGTACTTTGTATCCAGGAATTCGGCTATTTCCTGAGCAAAAAGGGGAGGCCGGAACTCATCAGAATCTTCGGTGATTTGACCGAGATGCCTTATCATTATTACCATAAGAAGGCATATTTCGGTGGCAATGTCATCTATTCGAAATATCCTATCAGTGCCATCAGCGACGATACGCATTTTGGTAAGGAAAACGACTATGGCGCTGTGGCTCAGATCGATGCGGGTAAAAAAGGGAAGTTTCTCGTTGTTTGCTCGCACCTGACCTCGTTTAAGTTGACTCAAGAGGAGATTTCCGTTCTTTCCGAGCCTGGCAACTCCAAAGAGGCAGTGCAAGAGTACGGGAAGTCGATCGTGGTCAAGCTGAGGAATGCCTATCGGCAACGTAGTCTTCAGGTCAACCAGCTGTTGGCCGATATCCCCCATGACGGGCGTGCCATCCTTCTGTGCGGCGATTTCAACGACACCCCGCTGTCTTACACCTACCATCAGATCAAGAAGGCCGGTTTCATCGATGGCTTTGTGGAGACGGGTAAAGGCATCGGCCATACTTATGCGGGTAAACTACCGCTGCTTCGTATCGACTATATTTGGTGTAACGACCAAGTCCAGCCTATGAAGTTCAAGAGGCTGCGTTTCAAGGGGTCAGACCATTATCCGGTGATGTTGGATTTCAAGTTGAGCCATGGAATTTAAGTTAGTCTCGGATTTCAAGCCCACGGGTGACCAGCCGGAAGCCATCAAACAGCTTGTTGAAGGGCTCCAGAGGGGCGATGCTGCCCAGACCTTGCTCGGCGTCACTGGGTCGGGCAAGACTTTCACCATCGCTAATGTCTTGGCCCAAGTCAACCGACCTGCCTTGGTGCTCAGCCATAACAAGACGCTTGCGGCTCAGCTCTATGGCGAGTTCAAACAGTTCTTCCCGGAGAATGCCGTGGAGTATTTCGTCTCTTATTACGACTACTATCAGCCAGAGGCTTTCATCCCTTCGACCAACACCTATATCGAGAAGGACCTCTCCATCAACTCCGACATCGAGAAACTCCGTCTCAGCACCACTACGGCCTTGATGTCGGGGCGACGTGACATCATCGTGGTGTCGTCGGTGTCGTGCCTCTATGGCATCGGCAACCCCGACGACTTTAGTGAGAACGTCATTTATGTGTCTCGGGGTCAGCGTCGTAGCCGCGACGACGTGGCCAAGGCTTTGGTCAGCGCTCTCTATAGCCGCAACGAGATCGAGTTTACCCAAGGCAAGTTCCGCATCAAAGGGGAGACCCTCGACGTGTTTCCGGCTTATGCCGACATCGCCTATCGCATCGTTTTTTGGGACGACGAGATCGATGCCATCGAGAGCTTCAATCCCGTCACAGGCAGCCGTATCGAAGAGATTTCTGAACTGACCATCTTCCCTGCCAATATTTTCATCACCTCAAAGGACAAGTTGAACCAGGCTGTTGAAGAGATCCAACAGGACATGTTCAGGCAGACGGAATATTTCCGTGAGATAGGCAAGAACTTGGAAGCCAAACGGTTGGAAGACCGAGTGAACTATGATATCGAGATGATGCGTGAGTTGGGCTATTGTTCTGGCATCGAGAACTATTCGCGTTATTTCGACGGCAGGAGTCCGGGTACGCGTCCGTTCTGTCTGTTGGACTATTTCCCTGAGGACTTCATCACCGTCATCGACGAGAGTCATGTCACGGTGCCACAGATCCGTGGGATGCATGGTGGCGACCGTTCGCGCAAGCAGACGTTGGTAGAGTATGGCTTCCGTTTGCCTTCCGCGCTCGACAACCGTCCGTTGCAGTTCAGCGAGTTCGAGGCGTTGACGGGGCAGAAGATCTTTGTGAGTGCCACCCCCGATGACTACGAGCTGCAGCAGAGCGAGGGTGTGTATGTAGAGCAGTTGATCCGTCCTACGGGGTTGTTGGATCCCGTCATCGAGGTGAGGCCCAGCGTCAACCAGGTCGATGACCTGCTCGAGGAGATCAAGAAGGTGAGGGAGAAGCAGCAGCGAGTGTTGGTGACGACGCTCACGAAGCGCATGGCTGAGGAGCTGAACACCTATCTCAACAATTTGAAGATCAAGGCACGTTACATCCATTCCGATGTCGATACCTTGGAACGTGTGGAGATCTTGCGAGGCTTGCGTGTCGGCGACTTCGACGTGTTGGTTGGGGTCAACTTGTTGCGTGAGGGTTTGGACTTGCCCGAGGTGAGTCTGGTGGCCATTTTGGATGCCGACAAGGAGGGTTTCTTACGTTCGGAGCGCTCGTTGACGCAGACGGCGGGTCGTGCGGCCCGTAACGCAGAGAGCAAGGTCATCATGTATGCCAGCACCATCACCGTGTCGATGCAGCGCACCATCGACGAGACCAACCGACGTCGGTCGAAGCAGATCGCTTACAACGAGGCGCATGGCATCGTGCCCAAGACCATTGTGAAGGCCATTGACAGCTCGTTGTCCGAGGCGACGGGTAGGAGGGGTATCTCCTACACGCAGCAGGAGGAGCGTCCCGTGGCGATGGCTGCTGAGCAGGTTGAATACAAGACCCAGAAGCAGCTCGACAAGGCCATTTTGGAGGCCAAGAAAAACATGGAGAAGGCCGTCAAGGAGATGGACTTCTTGGCTGCTGCCCAGTATCGCGATGAGATGTTGCGTTTGAAGGCGATGGAGGTGGGCTGACGAAGATTTTTTTTCATTATCCCTTGCATATTCCAAAAAAATAACATACTTTTGCAGTCAGATAGTGGGCTTGGCCACTTTAAACAACCATTAGCCTCGTTTTGGTAAAGTACCTCCAACGTCATTAAGTGACGGCAGACGATGGACGAGGGGGTTAAATCACCTGTGGAAAAAGTATTAAAAAGGAACGGGGCGACCCGTTTCTTTTTTATTTAATATTGTCGGTTATCCATTTCTTATCATACACAAGGTCACGATTAAGATAATACCAATGACCATGGTAATTTAGGTAAATAGCTCTAAGTCTTTTGGACCAACCCCGTCTTAAACTGAAAGTTAGTTTTGATTTGCTGATTCTTCCAGTGACATCGAGGATTAGGTTGGGTGCTTGATTCACTCCTTCTGAAAGGTGTGAAATAATGGTTTCTGTTGATGGATTTCCACATGTTTTTATGTCAACGGCAATAGCTTTGAAGGTCTTTTTATCGATAAGATAAATATCATTTCTTTTATTGCTCACATCTCTTGTCAAGGATCGGATTTCTTTGATTTGTCCATCGTTTGGAAACACAAGATAGTATCCGTCGGTTTTGGCCAGTTTTTTTGCTGTTTGGATTTCGGTTTCATTAGGCTTGGCACCTTTCATAATAATAATGTTATCGTGAAGCTCATCAAAGCATTCCTCTTCCATCATTAATTGAAAGTTGTGTTTCCTGGTTTTCAAAGTCGCTTTGTGTAGGCTTTGTTCCACCAAGATGCTCATTGATCCAAAATCTTTTGCCGACATGTTTAAAAATTTCAGCAAAAATAATAAATAGAATTTATATATATAGTATATTTAATTATATTATTGATTATTAAAAAGATTATTTTTCATTATCCCTTGCATATTCCAAAAAAATAACATACTTTTGCAGTCAGATAGTGGGCTTGGCCACTTTAAACAACCATTACGTCGGCATTTGGCTATGGAACGCCAACACTTTTTTAGTGCAGACAATGGGCTGACAGGTTTGATCACCGGAGTTAAAAGTATCTAAAATAGGAGCGATCGAAAAAACGGTCGCTCTTTTTATTATAGTAACTTATTAAGTTGATTGTTGTCGAAAACTTTTGCTTTATCGAGCAGATGCCAGTGACCATGGTAATTAAGGTATAAGAACTTTAATCTCTTCGACCAACCTCCTCTCAACCCTTTAATGAGTTTAAGTTTGCTTACTTTCCCAGTAATATCGAGGATTAGGTTGGGTGCTTGATTCACTCCTTCTGAAAGGTGAGAGATAATGGTTTCTATTGATGGGTTTCCGCATGTTTTTATGTCAACGGCAATAGCTTTGAAGGTCTTTTTGTCGATAAGATAAATATCATTTCTTTTATTGCTCACATTCCTTGTCAAGGATCGGATTTCTTTGATTTGTCCATCGTTTGGAAACACAAGATAGTATTCGTCGGTTTTGGCCAGCTTTTTTGCTGTTTGAATTTCGGTTTCATTGGGCTTGGCACCTTTCATAATAATGATGTTATCGTGAAGCTTATCAAAGCATTCCTCTTCCATCATTAATTGAAAGGTATGTTTCCTGGTTTTCAAAGTCGCTTTGTGTAGGCTTTGTTCCACCAAGATGCTCATTGATCCAAAATCTTTTGCCGACATGTTTAAAAATTTCAGCAAAAGTAATAAAACAAATTATATATATGATATATTTGTTTGTATTATATTGAATTATTATAATGATTAAAATGTGGTTTTCAATAATAGATATAATATTTAATCTTTATTGTGTAAATAATATAATTAATATTATATTTGCAACTCGAAAAACAACAATTAATCTAAACAACAGTGTTATGGATGCGATAATTACCTTTTTGGTTGAGCGATGGCCGTTATTCGCCATCGTACTTATTTCTGTGGTAGTAACAGTGATTATTTGCAAGTGGTATTTCAACCGTTTTGTGCCTACGGAGAAGAATGTGGTCAGCAACCAGAAACGAATTGATGAGTTGCCTTGTGCGAAACACGAGGAAGAGATATCGTCTATTCGAGCTTATTTATTGGTGAAATACCCCAAGGCGTTTGGGAGTTATGCGCAGAAGAAGAGTCCACGTTGTCTTAACGAAGAAGGGGAGAAGCTTTTTGAGGAGATTGGGGGAGCGGGATTCCTTGCGGCCCATGGCGCCATGTTAATGGAGAGGATGGAGCAGAAAAAACCGAAGACTCCTCTTGACGTGGAGTTTTTTGCGCTTGACACGTTATATGGGATGTTGGGAGATGACATGTTCAACGACATTAAGCGATGGGTATATGACAGTCCTATGCGAAGGCTGATCCTTGATGGAGTAGAAAAGGATTACGAGGTGACGATGGGGGATGTGTGTTTCGTGTTGAGTATTCCTTTACGTGACCTGTATTTGGAGATGCATAGCATTAATTAAAGTTTTGTTTTTTTTATTCCGGTTGACTTAGAGAGAGTTGCGTTATTGTGGTCAAAGATTTCGATCAAAACAGAGCGCTGGACTTGATTTTTTCTCTGTTGCTCTCAAAAAAGTAGACACGGGAAGGTGAAAAAAACTGAAAGACGTACCTTTGTAGCCGTTAAGGATGTTCGTCTTGGAGAGAGTGGCGGTTGACCACGAACGGAAAGCCAACATCCTTAACGGACCAAGGAGTCGGACAGTCCAAGTTCACCGGAAAGGAGAATCTACCATGTCAAAACACTTGAACCCGCTTGAGAAAGAGTTCCTAATCCGCCGCTACCGGAGCAACCAGAGGATCTCCATCCAGGACTTCTGCAAGAACAACGGCATCACGGAGACGTCGCTCAGGAAATGGATGAAGCAGTATGACGAGGGCGGACTTGAAGGCCTTGCCCGCGCAAGTTCGGAAACCAAGGAGGTGCTCCCGGAAGGCGTTGACCGGACGGAAGAATCCTACAAACGCGAGATCCTCAGACTCCGCATTGAGAACGAACGGCTAAAAAAAAGCTATGCCGTTCAGACGAACGAGGATGGGGAACGGGAGTATGTTCGTTTAAAGCCGAAGAGTTCGAAATAGTGTACCTGCTGTCCCGCGACAACCCTGTCAAGGACATCTGCGAACTGATGGGCGTGAGCCGCGCCGGATACTACAAGTGGAAGAACCGCAAGCCGTCCCCACGAGACCACAGACGAGAGGAAATCGTAGCCCTCGTCAGGAAGGCCCACGAGGAGCATCCCACCCACGGCTACCGTTGGACAGCTCTGATATAAGAGTGGCGAATTGCTCTCTGACATCGTTGATATTAGTCTTTTCTTTTGTATCTTTGCGCCATAATAGCACTCGCCAAGCTGATGGATGTTGGTTACTCTTTTCTGACTAATCTTACCCCGCTTTAAAGTGCTATAATAAATAAGATAATCCATGAAGAGAATACTACTCGCACTAATACTATCCACGCTTTTCATGCCGCTCCTGGCTCAGGACTTTGAAATCCTCAGCGTGGAGTCGCTTCCCGCGGACATGTCGGCCAGAGAAGAGATAAAGACCGACCATAATGACCGGCAATGTGCCTTGCTTCGTGTCGCCACACAGAACATCGCTCCCAATCAGCGCGAGGGATTCAGCTTCGTCCCGGATCTGGGATCCGAGGTGGTGCAACGTGCCACTCGCGACGGTGAGATCTGGCTGTGGGTGTCGCCTGGACTGAAATACCTCCGCATCAAGCATAGAGACTGGGGCCAATACGAACTGCGGCTTCAGGATTATGTCACCAAGGTGGAGGCGCTGCACACCTACAAGATCACCATCAGGGGGACACTGCCATTGGCGGTGCAGGTGCCGGTCATGACATCGCCAACGCAACAGTATCTGGTCTTCCAGCTGTCGCCTGCCGATGCCGTGCTCGAAGTGGATGGCCAGTTGTGGGAGGTCGGCCCCGATGGGTCCGCCAAGAGGTATGTCAACTTCGGCACCTATTCCTATCGCGTGCAAGCTCCCAACTATCGTTCCGAGACGGGCAAGGTGACCGTTGACAATCCTAACGAAGCCCATACGGTTAGCGTGAAACTGAAATCCGACTTTGTGGAAGTGACGTTCAAAGTGGATGCCGATGCCGAGATATGGGTGAACAACGAGAAGAAAGGAATACGCACCTGGACTGGCGTCTTGGGTAAGGGAACCTACAAGGTCGAATGTAAGCAGGAAGGCTTCGAGACCACGATGGTCTCGAGGGAAATCACCTCGGAGATGAATGGCCAGACCATCACGTTGCCGGCTCCCAAGCTTGTTTACGGCTCCCTGAACGTGGAAAGCACACCCATCGGCAGCATCTTTTACGTGATGGCCAACGGGGCCTATTCCTTGGCGCCGCAAACGTCGTTCGGACTTACCGTCGGCTCGTCGAAGAGCGTGGGGTGGTATGCCAGCCTGAGCAGCAACTTCGGGTTTGGGGACGCCCGCTATGAGTGCGACGGGGCAGGTGTCATCGCTGGGTTGTCGGAACCGTATTCCTATACGGGAGAGAAGCGTTCATCACGGATGGGAGTCACGGCGGGTATGGTGTTCAGGCTGTTTGACCCGTTGTATGCCTACGTTGGCGGCGGCTATGGCGTCCGAAACAAGTATTGGCAGCTTGACGATGGCAGTTGGGCTCGTTGCACGGACGATTCCTATCGAGGCGTTGCCATTGACGCAGGGCTCATGCTTCATTTCGGTGGCGTTGGCGTCTCGTTGGGAGTGCAGACCATCGGGGTGGATTATGTGGAAGCCAAAATTGGCATTGGTTACACCTTAAAAAGAAAGAAGCCATGAAAACAAGGACAAGACTGATGATTGTGCTGACCATGCTGTTGGCAATCGCATCCTCTTGCAAGAAGGATCACGACATCCCAACAGGGAAAGTGTTCAATGAGGGTTCTGTAGATGGAGCCATCAACGGCTTGTTCTCGGTGAGTACCTTCCAACAGGTCTATTTCTCGAAGGGCAACTTGCAGTATATAGGAAGTGCCAACACTCCTTACTGGAAGTTTGCCGACCATCAGTGGGATTATCTTGGTTACAATGGTCAAGAAAACAGCAATCAAAATGTGGATCGGGATCTTTTTGGCTGGGGCACTAGTGGATATAACCATGGCGCAGTCTGTTACCAACCTTGGAGTACGAGCACAACCAACAGCGACTATTATGCCTATGGCAGCGACACCTATAACTTATTTGACCAGACAGGTCAAGCCGACTGGGGCTACAATGCCATCAGTAACGAAGGCAATATGACCCATATCTGGCGCACATTGACCCGTGAAGAATGGGAATATTTGTTCAATACACGCAATACATCAAGCGGTATCCGTTACGCCAAGGCAAAGGTTAACAATATCAATGGTGTTATTCTCTTGCCCGACGATTGGCAGAGTTTTTATTATTCATTGAGTAGCACGAATTCAACAGGTGCAAGTTACTCCAGCAATACCATCACTGCCACTCAGTGGGATACCCTTGAACAGCACGGTGCGGTCTTCCTGCCTGCCGCGGGCAGCCGTTACGGGACTTCTGTCAGCTATGTGGGTGGCAACGGCGACTACTGGTCAGCGTCCTGCAGCAATAGCATCAATGCGTGGCTCGTGGACTTCGACGTTTCGAACCTCGGCACTGGCTACAGCAGCTATCGCAGCAGCGGTCGGTCGGTGCGTCTTGTCTATTGCTCACATGCCACTCCTACGGTGGCCACCATTGACGTAACTAATATCACCCAAACCACGGCGACAGGTGGAGGCAATGTAACCGCCACAGGCATCGCCGATGTGACCGAGCGGGGAATCTGTTGGAGCACGAGCCACAATCCCACCACGAGTGGAAGCCATGCGAGCAGTGGAACGGGAACCGGTAGTTTCACTGTTGAAATGACGGGCTTGACGGCAAACACCACCTATTATGTTAGAGCATATGCCAAGAATAGCGCCGGTACGGTTTATGGCTCTGAAGTGAGTTTCACCACGCTAACAGCACCAACAGCGCCTATTGGCTATATCGAAGGACTGTTTTCGGTGAGTGCCACCCAACAGGTGTATTTTTCGAAGGGCAACTTGCAGTACAGAGCTTCAACCAACACCTGGCAATTTGCGGAGCACCAGTGGGACTATGTTGGCGAAGACAACTCGAACATCTCGCAAACGTATAATGGCTGGATTGATCTGTTCGGCTGGGGTACTAGTGGATATAACCATGGGGCAGCTTGTTACCAACCTTGGAGTACGAGTGATAATTACAACGACTATTATGCCTACGGCAGCGATACCTATAACTTATATGACCAGACAGGCCAAGCTGACTGGGGTTACAATGCCATCAGTAACGGAGGCAATACGCCACACACCTGGCGTACATTGACTCATGGAGAATGGAGATATGTATTCAATACACGAAATACATCAAGCGGTATCCGTTACGCCAAGGCAAAAGTAAACAATATCAATGGTGTTATTCTCTTGCCCGACGATTGGCAGAGTTCCTATTATTCATTGAGTAGCACGAATTCATCAGGTGCTAGTTTCTCCAGCAATATCATCACTGCCACTCAGTGGGCTACCCTTGAACAGTATGGTGCCGTTTTCCTGCCTGCCGCGGGCGACCGTAACGGGGCTTCTGTCGGCAGTGTGGGTAGCAACGGCGGCTACTGGTCAGCGTCCTGCTACCATAGCGACATCGCGTGGCGCGTGTACTTCGACGATTCGAGCCTCAGCACTGGCAACTACTACTATCGCGACAGCGGTCAATCTTTGCGTCTGGTCTTCTCGCCTCAGTAATTGTTCCTTTGGTTTTCCCAGGGTATGGCGGGCGTCGCCATCGGTTTCCGGCGGTGGGGGCAGGGGCGCTCCGAAGGCGCCCATGGCTGCCCCCACCGTGGGAAACCGAAAGAGGTCAAATAACTGTCAAGCTTTTTCAGGGGAAGTTAAATCATTCAATCTGATTTTGTATCTTTGCAAGGATTTTCTAAAAAGCAAACCAATGAGACTCCTTCTGATTAGTAACTCCACCAACTTCGGGGAGACCTACCTTGCCTGGGCATGCAACCAAATCGAATTCTTCTGCCTGCAAAATAACCTGAACCCCAATAGCCGCATCGTGTTCGTGCCTTTCGCCGGCGTCAACATCGCTGGAAAAGCCTACCCCGAAAGCTATGATGCCTACGAGGCCCGTGTCCAAAAAGTGTTCTTCGAGAAATTCGGATTTGCCAACTTCACCTCAGTGCATCACTATGATGATAAAGTGAAGGCCATCAACGAAGCCGACTGCATCGTCGTCGGAGGCGGCAACACCTTCCACCTCGTCGCCGAAATGCACCGCTATGGCCTGATGGACGCCATCCGTGATCGCGCCCTCGCCGGCATACCGTACATCGGATGGAGCGCCGGCAGCAACGTGGCTTGCCCCACACTCTGCACCACCAACGACATGCCTATCGTGCAACCCGCCTCGTTTAAGACCCTCAACCTCGTGCCGTTCCAAATCAACCCGCATTACCTCGACCCGCATCCGGAAATCGACAAGATGATCAAACACGGTGGCGAGACACGCCAAGACCGTATCAACGAATACCTCGCCGTCAACCAAAAAATGGTCGTCGTCGGACTTCGTGAAGCTACCTCGCTCTGGGTCAACGACAATAAGATGACCCTGAAAGGCGGCAAGAAAATGATCGTCATGCAATACGGCAAAGAAGCCGTCGAAATCGAACCGAACACCGACGTCAGCTTCCTGCTGGGTAACGCACAAGTCTAAAAACTTCAGTTTAACTGGGGTATGACACCAAAAGATTTTCCTAACCTCGATCCTAACCAAGGACTGACCGCACAACAAGTCGAGCAGAGTAGGGCGGAACATGGCGACAATACGCTGACACCCCCTAAGAAAGAGTCAGCGTGGAAGCTGTTTCTCGAGAAATTTCAGGATCCCATCATCCGAATCCTGCTCATCGCTCTCGTCATGTCAGTGGCCGTCTCGCTGTACCAATACTTCGCTGGTGTAGCCTCATCGACGGTGCTGCTTGAACCTCTCGGCATCTTTGTAGCCGTCACCTTGGCAACTACCGTGGGCTTCCTCTTCGAAAGGAGCGCCAACAAGAAATTCGATATCCTTAACCAGGCCAAAGACGAAGAGAAGGTGACCGTGATGCGCGATGGCTACATCACCCAAATCGAACGAAAAGACGTGGTGGTGGGCGACGTGGTGTTCGTCAACCCGGGCGATGAGATCCCTGCCGACGGCTGGCTTGTGGAAGCCATCTCGATGATGGTCAACGAGTCAGACCTTACCGGAGAACCTGAGGCACGTAAGACAGTGGTGGAAGAAGAGTTCAAACCCGAAGCCACCTATCCCTCCAACTACGTGTGCCGAGGCAGCAAAGTCATCGACGGCCATGGCATCTTCGTGGTGGAAAAAGTGGGCGACGCCACCGAATGGGGTAAGGTCTATACCGGAGCCCAAATCGACAATAAGGTAAAAACTCCTCTAAACGAGCAACTTGACCGCCTTGGCCGTACCATCACCGTCGCCAGCTACATCATCGCCGGGGTGATTGTCGGCGTCAGGATACTGATGTATTTCATCGAAGCCATTGATGATCCTTTCAACTGGCTCGAGTTCCTGACCTATCTGCTCAACACCGTAATGATCGCTATCACCCTGATCGTGGTGGCAGTGCCCGAAGGCCTTCCGATGAGTATCACCCTTAGTTTGGCATTAAGTATGCGTAGGATGTTGGAAACCAACAACCTAGTGCGAAAGATGCACGCCTGTGAGACCATGGGCGCCTCTACGGTGATCTGCACCGATAAGACGGGTACCTTGACGCAAAACCGGATGAGCGTGCATGAGTTCCGCATCTATGGCCTGCATGATGGCCGTCTCGACGACTCGCAGACTTCCATGCTTGTCAAAGAAGGCATCGCAGTCAACTCAACGGCATTTCTCGACTTCACAGATAAAAAGGATGCCAAAGGAGTGGGTAACCCTACGGAGGCTGCCTTGCTGACCTGGCTTTTCAAACAAAATATCGACTTCATCAGCTATCGCGACCATACCCGAATCGTCAAGCAGGTGCCTTTCTCCACCAAATATAAATATATGGCCACCGTGCTGAGTACCGATGATCCCGAGCTACTCTTGATGTATGTGAAAGGCGCCCCGGAGCTGGTGCTGAGACATTGCTCCAAGATCCGAATGCAGGAGGGCGAGTCGCCCATGGAGTCGTATCAAGAAGTTGTCGAGCAACATCTGCTCAACTACCAAAACCAAGCGATGCGTACCTTGGGCTTCGCCTATCGCTATTTCGACCGTAAGGACCTGGAGTCGATGTTCGACGGTGACAAGTTAGCCTCCAACGACCTTTGCTATCTGGGCACTGTAGCCATTGCTGACCCCATCCGTGACGATGTCGCTGAGGCTATCCATGATTGCATCAACGCTGGCATCGATGTCAAGATCATTACAGGCGACACCTCGGGTACGGCCAAGGAGATCGGACGACAGCTTGGTCTCTGGACTGAGAAGGACACCGATGAGCGTAACCATATCACGGGACCCGACTTCGAGAAGCTGAGCGACGAGGAGCTGATGGGACGGATCAAGGACCTCAAAATCATGTCGCGAGCCCGGCCGATGGACAAAGAACGCCTGGTGCGCCTGCTGCAGCAGAAAGGGGAGGTGGTGGCGGTCACTGGCGATGGCACCAACGATGCGCCCGCCTTGAATGCGGCCCAGATCGGTCTCTCCATGGGCGATGGCACCTCGGTGGCCAAGGAGGCCAGCGACATCACCATCCTCGACAACTCGTTCCATAGCATCGCCCGAGCAGTCACCTGGGGCAGGTCGCTCTATCATAACATCCAACGTTTTATCCTGTTCCAGATGACCATCAACGTGGCAGCCTGCCTCATCGTACTCATTGGAGCCTTGCTCGGCACCGAGTCGCCGCTGACCGTCACACAGATGCTCTGGGTCAACCTCATCATGGACACCTTGGCAGCTTTGGCCTTGGCCTCACTTCCACCCGACCAGCGGGTGATGCAAGAGCGTCCTAGACCTCGTAAGGCCTATATCATCTCGAGGCCAATGGCCCGTAGGATCTTAGGGGTTGGTCTGCTCTTCGTGGTTATCCTGTTTGGATTCTTGCAATACTTCAAGCATGTTGACTTGACCTCACTGGCCGACTTCTCGTTGCGCGACTATTTTGCCAACTATTTCAATTTCAGCCATGTAGGACACGGCTTGTCGCCATACGAACTCACCTTGTTCTTCACGATCTTTGTCTTCATGCAGTTTTGGAACATCTTCAACGCCAAGGCTTTCATGACAGGCAAGTCAGCTTTCAAGGGCTTGTTCTCAAAAGAAAACATCACGGGATTTACGCTTACTTTGGCCATCATCCTCATCGGCCAAATCCTCATTGTCACCTATGCTGGAGCCATGTTCGAAGTGGTTCCGTTGTCATTGGGTGACTGGCTTCGCATCTTCATCGGCACCTCAGTTATCCTCTGGGTTGGAGAAGCGGGGAGGTGAAAGGTGAAAGGTTGGGTTGCTTCGCTCACCTGTCACCTTTCAATTTTCAATTTTCACCTTTCCTCTGGTAGGTAACAGAATAGTTCCCCAGGTCTTTCAAAACCAGGCGTTCTTTGGTGAGTTCGTCGATCCACATGGTGTCGGCAAACTCGCGAGGGTTGGTGCCCGTGTAGTTGCCTTTGAGGATCAGCTGGTCGCCGACCTTCTGCCATGAGTTGTATTCACGATATCCCATGTTGATAGGGGTCACGGTGCCGTCTTTTTCAAGAGTGAAACCGGTCTCTCCGAAGACACTGCTCTCGTCGGCAGGGTCAACCCAAGTGCCAATGAGCGAAGGGTTGTTGCAGGCGGTAAAACCGAATCCAAAAAGGATACCTATCGTGATGATGAAAATGCTTTTTTTCATGGTCTTGTGTTATTATGGGATGATTCTGGTGCCACAGCTCGGGTCGGTGAGGCTGTTGGCTTCGGTGATGATGGCCTGATGACCAGTGGCCTCCACGAAGAGGATGGCGGCGCGTACCTTGGGAGCCATGCTGCCCTCGGTGAACTGTCCGTCAGCCAGATGTTTCTTGGCTTCAGCCACGGTGATGGTGTTCAGCGCCTGTTCATTCTCCTTACGGAAGTTGATATAGACTTTCGGCACGTCGGTGAGGATGTAGAACTCGTCAGCATGGATCTGGATGGCTGTCATGGCTGATGCCAGGTCCTTGTCGATGACGGCCTCAACACCACAGAGGCAGCCTCTCTTCTCCACTACGGGGATTCCGCCGCCACCAACGGTGATGACGATGTTGCCCTCGTTGGCGAGACGCTTCACGATGTCAATGTTCTGGATGCCGATGGGCTTTGGAGAAGCCACCACCTTGCGCCAACCGCGGCCTTTCGGGTCTTCCTTATAAACAGCACCCGTCTCGGCTGCATACTTGTCGGCCTGCTCCTTGGTGTAGTAGGGGCCCACAGGCTTGGTGGGGTTTTGGAACATCGGGTCGTCCTTGTCAACGATGACTTGGGTCACCAAGGTGACGACATTGCGGCGATTGCCTTCCTTGGCAAACACCTTGTCCAAACCCATCTCGATCATGAAACCGATCAGGCCCTGCGTCTCAGCGACACAGAAGTCGATGGGCATGTCCGGAACGTTGAACACTTGATTTCCAGCTTCATTCTGAAGCATCACATTGCCCACTTGAGGTCCGTTTCCGTGACCGATAACCAGATTGTAATCATTCTTCAGGAAAGGAAGTAGCGACTCGCAAGTGCGGGTGACGTTTTCCATCTGTTCTCTGTAAGTACCTCTTTGTCCGCCTCTTAACAGGGCGTTACCACCAAAGGCAATAACGGCTAACTTCTTCATAAAAGTCTATCTTTCAATTCTTTAATAATAAATTACCTAAATAAAGGACTGCAAAGATAGAACTTTTTTTTGAATTGCGCGTTGAGGGTTTCTCATTTCTCAAATAAAAGCTAGCGTCGAAAACGTCATTGCGAGCGAAGCGAAGCAACCCAACCAGAACTATTAAAGGCTTGAGCCGGTTCAGGTTAGGTTGCTTCGTCGCTACGCTCCTCGCAATGACGTACCCGATCAAGTGCTACCGAGCTTGAACCCCTAACGGGCTATCTCTATATTCTAAATTCTCAAAACGGGTATTCCTCGCTACTGATACTCCGATCGTTTGAACTGATTGAAGGCATTGCGCCGAAAGTGTCGTCGTTCATCTTGGAACCTCGGATCATGGTGTTGTTGAAGTTGGGGTTTGGCCCGAGAGAAATCTCGTCCATACTGGCAAGACGGTCTTGTCCAAACTCCTCGAAGCGTGCGTATTGTCCCACGAAGCGCAGGTTGACCTCGCCGAGTTTGCCGTTACGGTGCTTGGCGATGTCGATGACGGTGAAACCTTGGGGCAGGTCGGGGTTCTCCGCCTCGTTTTTGTAGTACTCCGGACGGTAGATGAACATGACCATGTCAGCATCTTGCTCGATGGCACCCGACTCACGGAGGTCGGAGAGGATCGGCTTCTTGGATCCAGGGCGTTGCTCCACGTTACGACTCAGCTGTGAAAGGGCCAAGACGGGGACTTCCAACTCCTTGGCGAGACTCTTCAGCGATCGTGAGATCATGGAGATCTCCTGCTCACGGTTGCCTCCGCGTTCAGTGCGACCACTCATCAGCTGAAGGTAGTCGATGAAGACCATCTGGATGTCATGCTGCTGCACCAGACGGCGGCATTTTGCCCTGAGCTCGAAGACGGAGAGCTGTGGGGTGTCGTCGATGAAGATCGGTGCGTCGATGAGTGGAGTCACCTTGGTGTTCAGCTGTTGCCATTCGTGCTCCGCCAAGTCGCCTGAACGCAACTTGTCGGCAGTGAGCGAGGTCTCCGAAGAGATCAGACGCGTCACCAGCTGAACCGATGACATCTCCAACGAGAAGAAAGCCACCGGACGATGGAACTCGACAGCAGCGTTGCGTGCCAGGTTGAGGGCAAAGGCGGTCTTACCTACAGAGGGTCGTGCGGCGAGGATGATGAGGTCCGACTTTTGCCAACCTTGTGTGATGCGGTCCAACTCGGTGTAGCCGGAAGGCACGCCGCGGAGCTTGTCGTCGCTGTTCTTGGCGTTCTGAATCTCCGTGATGGCCTTGTTGACCAAATCCTGCATCGAGTTGTAGCTTCGCCTCAGGTTGTTCTCACTCACCTGGAAAAGCTTGTTCTCGGCGTTGTCGAGCAGGTCGAAAACATCGGTTGTGTCCTCAAAGGCTTGGTTGATGGTCTCCGACGAGATGACGATGAGCTCACGCTGGATGTGCTTCTGCATGATGATACGGGCGTGATACTCGATGTTGGCTGCCGATACCACTCGGTTGGTCAGCTTGGAAATGTAATAGGCTCCTCCCACCGACTCCAACTCGCCTGTCTGCTTCAACTCGTTCGTAACCGTAAGGATATCAACGGGTTCCGACCTTCCAAAAAGATCCTTGATGGCCTTGAAGATCTTTTGATGTGCTTCCTTATAAAAAGCCTCAGGCGTCAAAATGTCGATGACCTCGTTGACGGCATCTTTTTCCAACATCAAGGCGCCCAAGACGACCTCCTCGAGATCGACGGCTTGGGGTGGAATGCGTCCTTGGTTGGCTAACAGTTGTTCGGGAGTGGCCGTTGTCCTCCGCTGTAAATTGTTCGAGAACGGCCTGGTGACAGTATCGGTTGGCATAGTGAATTGTCGAGTTAGATAATGAGTCTTTTTTCGCTTGTTTTCCGAAGACAAAAGTAGCACTTAATCCTGGCTCGGAAAGCGGATGTCAAGCAATAGTTATAAACAGGGTTTTAATTGAAAAAATGTTGATAAGTTCGCTTAATCACCTCATTCTCAGTTAATAAATCATTGATAGCCTGTTTATAACTTGTTAATTCGTTTTCATTGGCTTCAACAAGTATCCTACTGTGTTCAAAGAGGTTGACATCGTGAAACAATGCTTCGGCGATGTTTTGTAAATTGATTCCATTTTTGATTTTGGGATGGTAGAAATGGGCATCGAGGAGGGTCCCATAGAGGTTGATGACCTTGGATCCGAGATTGTGGTTCATCGGCATAAAACACACCACTTGGTCGTAATGCGAAAGCCGTTCCTTCATGAGGGTTAGAGCCTCAGCAGAACGGCGGTGGTCGTCAAAGCAGTGCCAATGGCTATGTCCATCAGGCTCGTTGTCGCCTGTCACGACGAAGGCAAGGATCATCTCTTGGTAGGGACGCATCCCGTCAAGCTCAGGGACGGCTGGGAAATCGCTCAACACGTTGAGATAGGCCACATGTCGAGGCTTCGGGTTGGGGGCCAGGGCAAAAAGGCTCTTGTAATCGATATAATAGGTGCCGTTTTCAAGGGCTTCAACTTGCTTGGCTTCTTCGCTGTTAGGGTCTAACTGTTCCAGCATGAGCTTGTTGCTTCCATAGCCACCGAAGTAGTACTGAAACAGCGTCTCGTCGGGCATGGCCGTGGTGAAGAGGAAGCTGTTCTTAGGCACGTATTTCCAGCAGTGGCCGAGGAAGTCACAGGTGTAGGGACTGTGGCATTGTGTGCCTATGTTGACCAAAGGCGAATGGGGCAGGGCCACCACGTTTTTCAGGCGCTCCACGTTGGCGGCGATCTCAGGTTCCTTCTCTTTGGCAAAGTCCATCACGGAGGTGAGCTTGAAGAGCTTCTCGACATCGATGGGGCCGTCTTTGACAAATTCGCCGTTGAGGTGCATCAGTTGGAAGTCGGAGAGCGGAATCCCGCATCCGTGCAACACGTAATATTGAAGGGCAGCGTCATAATAGTAGGTGGGGCTGAGCCGCAGTGAGCTCTTCACCTCGATGGCTCTCCACCGGTCACCGTCGCGGACCAGGATATCGACCATGATTAAAGTGTCGTTGTATTGAAACACCGCCTCATACATCACCTTGACCTCTGGGTCGTCGAGGTTCTGCATCGTCTCTTGCACTTTCTTCGGAAACTGGGTGGGGTAGGTGGGACTCATGTTGATGCCGCCAGGATACCGCTGCTGCGCCAATATCCCGACATCGGAACCCCGTTTGAATATCGCCCGTTGCTCAATGCTGAGCTTGTCGCGCAGATAGGGATGTTTCTTGGTCATATACAGGGCCTTCTCACATTGAAGCCCTTTGATATAGGTGGATTTTGAGAGGATGTGCATGCTTTCTTTTCTTTAAACAGCTTTGGTTTTCCACATCACCGACATGCTCACCCCACGAGCCAACATGAACAACAAAAAGGCAATCCATAAGCCATGGTTTCCAAAACGTGGCATCAAGAAATACCACGCTGGCAAAAACACTAGCAACGAGGCGATGAGCATCGTGTTGCGGATGCCTCGTGCCGCCGTGGCTCCAATGTAGATACCGTCCCAAATGAAGGCAGCAAAGGTGATTACGGGGATGATGATCATGTAAATGTAATAAGGTCGAGCCTGCTCAGCGACTTCGGGCTGATCGGAGATCAAGTGGATGAAAGTCTCGGGGAATGCCCAGTACAACAAGGTGAAAGGTACGCTCAGGCCCAGCCCCCACAACAGCAGATACCTTACCGTCTTCTTCAGATTCTCCTGGTCATGAGCCCCAGTGAAACGCCCCACCAACGCCTCACCTGCATAGGCAAAGCCGTCGGTAAAGTAGGAAAAGATATAGAAGAACTGCATCAAAATCATGTTGACTGCCAAGAGGTCATCGCCCAACTTGGCCGACTGGTTGGTGAAGAAGGCAATAGTCAACACCAGCAAGATGCTGCGAATCATGAAGTCGGTGTTCACCTTGAAGAAACGTTTCAGTTTGTCGGCTTGAAGCAAAACCGCCTTCTCAATGGGGACAAGATACTTCCGGTATTTGGTAAGCATGAAGATCAAGGCCGTCAGCAAGCCTGCATATTGTGCAATCACCGTACCTAAGGCCACGCCTGTGACACCCATGTGGAAGGTGTTGACAAACAAGATGCTCAACGCGATGTTGACCACGTTGATTAAGATGGCAATGACCATGGGGATAGTGGTGTTTTGCATGCCGATGTACCAGCCGTTGAAGGTGTAAAGGCTCAGTACAGCCGGTGCTGCCCAGATGCGAACACGAAAGTAGTCGCTGGTGTAACCTAGGACTTCGGGACTGCCGTTAAGCAATTGCATGCTGATCCACTCGATGGGCCGCTGCAAGCCAAGTACCAAGCAGGTAGCGATCAAGGCGATGCCCATCGATCGGTAAAAGGCGTAGGAAATCTCGGTCTCGTCACCGCCTCCATAAGCTTGTGCCGTGAATCCCGTGGTGCCAGCCCGCATGAAGCTGAACACCGAGTACATCACGCTGAAGATGGTTCCCCCAAGGCCGATGGCACCGATATAGGCCACCGACTCCAGGTGTCCCATCAACATCATGTCAACCAAACCCAACAACGGCACCGTGATGTTGCTGATGATGTTGGGGATGGCCAACCTTAGGATGCTGCGGTTAAGACCGTCACGATGCGCTCCAGCCATTGCTTGTCAATATCGTCGAAGGTGTTTAACTCTCTGCTGTCAATGTCGAGCTCTGCCCACATCACGCCATCCTTGAAGATGGGGACGACGATCTCGCTCCGCGACTCGCTGCTGCAGGCGATGTGGCCGGGGAACTGCTCCACGTCGGGTACCACCAAAGTCTTGCCTTGCTCCCAAGCGGTGCCACAAACGCCTTTGCCGTAAGGAATGCGCGTGCAGGCCAACGGACCTTGGAAAGGCCCAAGCACCAGCTGCTTCCCATCAACAAAATAGAAACCTGTCCACCAAAAATTGAAGGTGAAATGAATCAACGATGATAAGTTGCTTATGTTGGCAATCAGGTTGGTCTCGTCTTTTACCAAAGCCTGCGCCTGCTTCCAGAGAAGCTGATATTTTTGTTCTTTCTCGTCCATGCCGCAAAAGTAAGTGAATTTTTTGTAACTTTACCGCTTCAAATTCATTCCATCATGAAAAAGGTCCATTTTATCGCCATAGGCGGAAGTGCCATGCACAACCTCGCCATCGCCTTGCACCGCAAGGGTTATGAAGTCACGGGTTCTGACGACGAGATCTTCGAACCCTCCAAGTCGCGCCTCGCCAACGAAGGTATCCTGCCTCCCCAGTGGGGATGGTATCCAGAGAAACTTGACAAGTCCTACGATGCCGTCATTCTTGGGATGCACGCCCGTATCGACAACCCAGAGCTGGTGCGCGCCCAAGAACTCGGAATCAAGGTGTTTTCCTATCCGGAGTTCCTCTACGAACAGAGCAAGGACAAGACCCGTATCGTCATCGGTGGTAGCCATGGCAAGACCACCATCACCTCGATGATCTTGCATGTGCTTAAACAGGTGGGCATTGAGACCGACTTCATGGTGGGTGCGCAGATCGAGGGATTCGACGTGATGGTGCGCCTCAGCGAGACAGCCAAATACATGGTCATGGAAGGTGACGAGTACCTTACATCACCCATCGACCGTGTGCCTAAGTTCCATCATTATCACCCCCATATCGCTGTCATCAGCGGCATCGGCTGGGACCACGTCAATGTGTTTCCTACCTTCGACACCTATCTGGAACAGTTTCGTATCTTTGTCCGCACCATCGAGCCGGGTGGATGTCTCATCTACGATCAGACCGACGTGGAGGCGGAGAAGATTGCCCAAGGTGCTTCTTGCATCACCTATGGCTATGGAGTGCATCCTTTCGAGAGCGATGGCATGAAAACAACCCTGCTCATGCCTGATGGTGGCAGGAGGGAGGTTAACGTGTTTGGAAGCCATAACATGAAGAACATCAACGCTGCACGTCTGGTGTGCCGACAGCTGGGAGTCAGCGACGAGCAGTTCTATCAAGCTATCAGTTCCTTCAAAGGCGCTGCACGGCGTCTGGAACTGCTGTTCCAGTCGGAGGACAACCTGGTGTTCCGCGACTTCGCCCATGCCCCGTCAAAGGTGACCGCCAGCGTGAAAGCCCTTCGCGAACAGTTCCCTCAAAAACATTTGCTCGCCGTTTTTGAGCTGCATACCTACAGCAGCCTCAGCGAAGTCTTCATCGACCATTATCGCGATGCCTTACAGCTGGCCGACACCGCCATCGTCTTCTACGATCCTCATGCCGTGGCCATCAAGAAGCTGGAACTAATGCCTGACCATCGTATTGTGGAGGGCTTCGGGCGACCCGACCTGAAGGTGGTCCACAACAAGGCCGAACTCCTTGACCTGTTACAAAAAGGCCAACGGCATAATGTCGTTGGCGCTTTCATGAGTTCTGGTGATTTCAACGGGCTCACCACAGACGATTTGAAAGGGATGTTCGCTCTGTAAAATCAAAACGAAAAGACCGAATCGTCCACGTTTACATTGTATTGTACATTGGATATCGTGTAGGTATCCACGTTGTCACTGTTGTCAATCAAGACAATTTGTCGGAGCATCAACGAGTCTTTGTCGTAGTTGAAGATGACAGTCTTGTAACCGATGCCGAGCAGCGACCGTTTCTTGTTGTTGCAGCACACCTGTTGGTATGGCCCTTTTTCAAGGACATTGATGGTGTAGTTGTTATCCTTGGCCAGATCCTCACAGCGTCCCTGGAATCCATAGAGGAAGATGTTGCTCAATGAGCGCATCATGCCGTCGTCACGAAGTTTGAAGGTGCCATGAAACAGCCCGATGTTCATCTTGAGGTGATTAACATTGACAATCATGTGCTTGCCGTTGTTGAAAAGGGCAGCGAACTTGTCGGGACAAACGAAATAGAGTTTGCCGTCCTGTTCGTTTTTCTTGTTGCGTTTCACCAAGGTGTTGTTGAGGTCGGTCTCGAACGACTTCACCGTAGCATTGGCTTGACGGATCTTTTTGATGAGGGTGTTGTCCTGGGCTTGAGCTGCGAATGCGATGAGGCAGATCAACGATAGGAATAAGAACTTCTTCATCTTAGGGATTATTTATCAAGGCTCATCAGGAACTCTTCGTTGCTGACGGTCTTGGCGACTTTATCCTTGAGGAACTCCATGGCCTCCACGGGGGTCATGTCGGCGAAGTGGGTGCGCAGTGCCCAAACGCGAGCCAGGGTAGTCTCATCGACCAGCAGGTCGTCGCGGCGGGTACCCGAGGCCACGATGTCGATGGCGGGGAAGATGCGTTTGTTCGACAGACGGCGGTCGAGCTGGAGCTCCATGTTACCGGTGCCCTTGAATTCTTCGAAGATGACTTCGTCCATCTTGGATCCAGTGTCGATGAGGGCAGTGGCCAAGATCGTCAGTGAGCCACCGTTTTCGATCTTACGGGCGGCACCAAAGAAACGTTTCGGTTTCTGGAGGGCGTTGGCTTCCACACCACCAGTGAGGACCTTGCCTGAAGCAGGCGACACGGTGTTGTAAGCACGGGCCAGACGGGTGATGGAGTCGAGCAGGATGACCACGTCATGACCGCACTCGGTGAGTCGCTTGGCCTTCTCCAACACGATGTTGGCAATCTGTACGTGTTTCGATGCTGGCTCGTCGAACGTAGAGGCGATGACCTCTGCATTGACGCTGCGTTGCATGTCGGTGACCTCCTCAGGACGCTCGTCGATGAGCAGGATGATCAGATACACCTCAGGATGGTTGGCGGCAATGGCGTTGGCTACCTCTTTTAATAAAACGGTCTTACCGGTTTTGGGCTGAGCCACAATCAAGCCACGTTGTCCTTTGCCGATCGGGGCAAACATGTCCATGATACGCGTTGAGATGGTTCCTCCCTTGTGACCGGTGATGGTGAACTTCTCGTTGGGGAACAGCGGAGTCAGGTAGTCGAAGGGGATGCGGTCTCTGACCTCTTCGGGACGGCGACCGTTGATATAATCGACGCGTACCAATGGGAAGAATTTCTCACCGCTCTTCGGAGGACGGATGGCACCCAGCACGGTGTCACCGGTTTTCAAACCGAACAACTTGATCTGCGAAGTTGAGACATAGATGTCGTCAGGGGAGGAGAGGTAGTTGTAGTCTGATGAACGCAAAAAGCCGAAGCCTTCTGGCATGATCTCCAATACGCCCTCGGCCTCCACCACGCTGTCGAACTCATTCAACAGCTCGTCACGACGTTGCTTCTCCTGCTTCTCGGCGTTTTGTTGGTTGTTCTGGTTGTTCTGGTTGTTCTGGTTGTTCTGGCCGTTTTGGTTATTCTGATTATTCTGATTGTTCTGGTTATTCTGTCCGTTCTGATTATTTTGGTAAGGAGTCTTCGGTTCGCGGTGTTCTCTATGTTCCCGTTGTTCAGGTGCCTTTGGCTCTCTTGGCTCTTGAGGCTTCTGTTCTTTCTGTTCGGGTGTCTTGGGCTCTCTTTGTTCTCTAGGCTCTTTGGGTTCTTTTGGCTCGGGGTTTCTTTGTTCTTTTTGCTCAGGAGCTTTCGGTTCTCTCGGTTCTCTTTGTTCTCTTTGTTCTTTGTGCTCCTTGTGTTCTTTCACCTCGGCATGCTGTTCTGCGACAGGCTCTTTAGCGGGTTTAGGAGTCTCCTTAACCTTTTCTGATTTGATTTCCACCTTGGTGTTGCTTGATCCGGCGGGGCCTTCTTGGGCGGGCTTGTTTTCGCGGGCAATACGTGGGCGTTTTTCGCGCTTCTTGGGCTCGTCTTGTGGTTTCTCTTTGGGTTGTTCAGCAGTTGAGGTTTCCTCGGTGGGGAAGGGGATGGTGGGAGTCACTTCGGCTTGTGGGGTTTCTTCCGCCGTCTCGTTCTTGCGTTTCCTACCTTTTTTCTTTGGCGCGGCTTCAGCACCTTCTTTTACCTCGGGCTTGGGCGTGGCTTTCTTCTTTGATGTCTTCTTTACTGCTTCTGGATGTTCCACCTGATGGTCGATGATGTCGTAGATCAACTGTTGTTTGCTTCTGCCTTCATCGTCGATCCCAAGTTCAATGGCGATAATCTTCAGATCTTCCAAAGTCTTATCGTTCAGCTCATAAATGTTATACATAAAGGAAATAAAAAGTTAGGAAATAATCTTTTAAGGAAATGCTTTTAAGAATGCTTTTATACAGATTGGTTGGTTGTTCCATTCAAAAGCGATGCAAAAATAGTGAAAAAAATCATATTGTCAAGTTTTTTTCGTGTTTTTCTATCTTTTTTTATCTTTGCACCTCCAAATCTAAAGCGAAATCAATCATGAAACAAAGAGTACAATCCATCTTGTTTTTCCTTTCGGCCATCGTTTTTGGCCTGTTGTTCTTCATGCCTTTGGCATCCTACGTTGATGATTACGGCACCTATTTAAAGCTTTATATCTATGGCGTCAACAAAGTTTCGGTGGCCCCCAATGTTGAAGTTCCCTTCAGCTCGATCTATACGTTGCCACTGTTGATCCTCACGGTTGCGGTTATCTTGATCAACTTTTACATCTCCATGTCGATTTTCCGTGCGGTGAAGCTGCAGCAGTTTGTGAAGCTTTTCAAACTCTCGAGAATCAACATTGCGTTGGCAGCAGTGCTTATCGCTACCATTTTTGTCTATTACATTGTCAAGACAGGTAGTTTCGTTGCTGCCCTTCCTTCTTTTGTTTGGCCGAATTGGGGTGCCTTCCTGACGCTTATCGCCCTCATCATGATGATGTTGGCCTCTTCCGGCCTCAAGAAAGATATCGACAAAGTCAAATCGGTTGATAGACTTAGGTAGGTGAAAATTGAAAGGTGAAAGGTGAGCGAAGCAACCCAACCTTTCACCTTTCATCTTTCACCTTTCACCTTATCAAAGATTTCCATCTCCTTGAATTCCTTCCCGTCAATGGTGAAGCGTACCATCGTGATGTTTTTGTGAAATCCGCTCTTGCCTGCGGCACCTGGGTTGATGTGCAGCAGTCCAAGCTTGTTGTCGTAAACTACTTTCAGGATGTGTGAATGTCCGCATACGAAGAGTTGTGGATGCTTCTCTTGGAGGATGATCCTGACTTCCGGCATGTAATGCCCGGGATAGCCACCGATGTGCGTCATATACACATCCACATCCTCCACGTGGAAAAACAGGTCTTCAGGATATTGAAGACGCACGACATGGTCGTCAATATTGCCGTGGACGGCACGGAGCGGCTTGAATGCCTCAAGCCGCTCCGCAGTCTCAATGTTACCGATGTCACCGCAATGCCAGATCTCATCCACATCCTTGAAAAAATCATAGACTTGTGGGATGATCACTCCATGCGTGTCGGATAAGATACCTATCTTTTTCAATTTGCAACTTTCAATTATCAACTAAAAATTGACCATAAACCCGACACTCAATACCTCTTTAAACTGTACCTTCGAGTTGGGGTCGAGGATGGACTCTCCAGCGGCGTTGATGTCATAGAAGGGGATGTCGTAGTCGTAGATGAGATGCGTTCCGAAGCTGCAGTTGAGCCAGGAGTTGACCTTCATCACCAAAAGGTTTTGCCAATCGACATCGATGTAAAGCGGGTGTTCGAGGTAGTTGGAGAAGAGTTCCAGTTTCGATTCGAAATCGACGTTCTGGAAGATGGTGTATTTCATCTTGGCAGCGAGACGGGCACCGAATTCGTAACGTATCTTCTTGCCAGGGATCCATTGGGTGGTGTCATCGGGGTTGAAATAGCCTTTCTCCACACCATAGGCGCCGATCTCAGCCAGACGGGTGTCGTTGACGATGGTGATACGACCCGTCAGCGGGGCGAAGTTGATGGAGAAGTGCTCGTTGGGCACCCATTCAACACCGAGACCGAGAGTGAGATAGGCAGGTGCCAGGAACTTGGAGATGTAGTTGGTGGAATCGGTCGCATAGTCGAAGCCGTAGGCGAACTGAGAACGGAAGGCGAACTCCAAACTGTAATTCAAATGCTCGGTAGCCTTTATGCCCGCCAAGGAGGTGAACTCGATCTTGTCGTCGGTCTTCACAGGTTTGTCTTTGAAGTTGTAGTAGCTGTAGCCTAATGCCGTAGCCAAAGTGTTGTCCCATTTGAAGTTGTCTTTGGCATAGTTGATGGCATAGTTGAAGATTCCCTGCCAGTTGAGTGCGTTCTGTCCGCCCGCAGCCCAGTTTGTGTAAGAGCTCTGTGCGAAGTTCAAACCGAAATTACCTTTCTTGGTCCAGTTGCTAGTTGTCTCTTGTGCCATGGCACTGACTCCCATTGCTACGATCAGGAGCCCTAAAATCATTTGTCTTTTCATTGTTGGTTTTTTAATTGTTTATTTTTTAATTGTTATTTCTTTCACCTTTCACCTCCCTAATACCCATTCCCGTCAAAGTAGTTCCTTGCGCCGATGTTGAAGGTGATGTCCTGCAAGTTGTGGCTGCGGACGTACTTGCCATTCTTGACGGCGGGGATCCAACGGGTGTCTTGCAGGAGACGGACGGCCTCATTGTCGCAGCCTGCGCCCACGGATTGGACAATGGTGATGTTCGACACCGCTCCATCGGTCTCTACCACGAAACTAAGTCGCACAGTGCCCGATACCTCAGCGGCCTTGGCCGACTCTGGGTACTCGAGGTTTGTCATGATGTACTGTGCCATGGAGCTGCCGTCAGCGAAATAAGGCTTGGCAGCCTCTTCCAAAGCATGAATGTCGTATATGTGGTAGCTGGTGTCGGCATCGAGGGTCAAAGGCAGTACTGTGCGTTCGCGTTTCTTCCAATAGCGACGGTAGGCTTTGGCACTGTATTCCACCTCGTATTCCACGACGTCAGCTATGGGCTTCATGTCTTTCGTTGCGGGAGTCCAAAGGATCTTTTTCACCAAGTCCAGTGCGTCACGGTCGGCTTCATCGCAAAACGACTCGCTGACGCGATAGTCGCTGCATTGGCCTTTCTCGTCAACAGCAAAGGTAACCACGACCTTGCCGTTTTTGCCATCTTTCAATTCCTGCTCGGGATAATGCTGGTTCTGATGGATAAAATCCTGCGTCAAGGTCTTGCCTGCCAAGGGGGTGGGATGATAGATTTGTGCATTGCATAGACCTGCCAATCCGACCAAAATGATGGCCAATAGGCTTCTTTTTATTCTTAATAAATTCATAATCAAATAGTTAATTATTTTATTTTATTGTTTTCACGAGGCTAAGATACAATTTTTTATTTTTGCAAAAAAGAATTTGACTATGGAAAACAAGAGCGACATGATATTCGGGGTGCATCCCGTGTTGGAGTTGATCCGTTCACAGAAGGAGATAGAAAAGGTGTTTATCCAGGCTGGGGCTCGCACGCCTGAGCTCTCAGAGATTGCCCATCACTGTCGTGCCAGTCAGGTCCCAGTGCAGTTTGTCCCGGTGGAGAAACTCAACCGGCTCACCAGGAAGAACCACCAAGGGGTGATTGCCTTCATCTGTCCCATTGAATACCAGTCGCTCGAAAAGGTCGTCCCGATGGTATATGAGCAGGGGAGGGATCCCTTTGTGTTGCTGCTCGACCGTGTCACTGACGTTCGCAACTTCGGTGCCATAGCCCGCACTGCTTATGCAGCTGGCGTTGATGCCATCGTGATTCCTGCCCGTGGCTCTGCCTTGGTGAATGGCGATGCCATGAAGACCTCGGCCGGTGCCTTGTCATTGATTAATGTGTGTCGTGTGGAAAACCTCAAAGATGCAGTCGATTTCCTCAAGGCTTCTGGCCTCCAGATTGTGGGCTTCACCGAGAAGTCCCGCACCAGTCTCTGGTCGGCTGACCTCACCGGCCCCCTCTGTGTGGTGATGGGTTCGGAGGAGGATGGCATCAATTCGATGTTGATAACTCGCCTCGACCAGCACCTGATGATACCCATGCCGGGCGACATCGATTCCCTTAATGTATCAGTGGCTACTGGCATCGCCTGCTTCGAGGTGGTGCGCCAAAGAAGCTGTTGATATCCTGTTCATTTCCGGTTGATAAGTTTTCCTCCGCCTCCACCGGGGGAGAGATTTATTTAATTATTTTTGACGCTTAAAATTGACTTAAATTTATTTATTAAATCTTTTTTAAGATATGAACAGAAAAACTTTATCGCTACTCTTGCTGATTGCACTGCTGCCCCCCTTGTCGATGGTGGGGCAGGTGTTCTCGACAGCACCAGCCAAGGCACCAGCACCGATGCGTGCCGGATGCGTTGCCCCATCCAATGTACAAGTGACTCCTGGGCCTACCGTGGCCATCGTCAACTGGGAGTCGGATCAAACGATGTTTAACCTTAGGTATGCCGAAGCAGGCAATATCCTGAACTTTGGTTTCGAAGACGGAACCTTCGGCGAATGGACGACTATCGACAACGATGGTGACGGCTTCGACTGGATGGTCAACAACCAGTTTGGCTCCCATTCGGGATCGTACATCGCCGTGTCTGCCTCCTATGACAATGATTCAGAAGAAGCGCTCTTGCCTGACAATTACTTGGTTTCGCCTCGGATTGAGTTGGGTGGGAGCATCAGTTTCTGGGCATGTGCTCAAGACGCCTCTTGGGCAGAAGAACATTTCGGTGTGGCGGTCTCTACCACGACCAATAACGCCTCTGCTTTCACCACGATTGCCGAATGGGACATGTCGGCAAAAAGTGCAGGCAATCCTACCAAGTTCACTCGCGGTGGCAACCGGGCTCAAGGAACATGGTACAAGTATTCTGTCGATTTGAGTGCCTATGCCGGTCAAGTGGGTTATGTGGCGATCCGCCATTTCGATTGCTCCGATTGGTTCTATCTCGACGTGGATGACATCTCCATTAACCTTCCTGGTGAACTGAAATGGAACACCGTCGAAGGCATCACGGAAACCACCTATACTATCCCCAACCTCATGCCTGAATCCGTCTATGTCGTGCAGGTGACTCCTGCCTGTGACGAACAATGGAGCGATATGGTCCAGTTCACCACCATCGAAGCTTGCCCAGCTCCTACGGATCTCACCGCATATAATGTCATGCCTACCTCCGCCACCCTTACATGGTCGGGATGGTTAGAATACTATGAACTACAATATGCTGTCATTCCAGAAGGAAAGAACCGTAACCGTCAATGGCTGAGATCCGGTAAGATGGCCGACGGAGAGACACTTCGTGACCGTCTCACGGGATGGCTGTATTACGATAATGGTGCCTATGCCACTTCGATCGGTGCCGGAGGTTCGGTGTATTGGGGCTCAATGTTCCCTGCAGCGATGCTTGAACCTTATGCGGGCAATAGTCTCACCAAGGTGAGCCTCCACACTTCTTATGAAGGCGTTGCGACATTGAATGTTTATCTTGGAGGAAACCAGCCTTCTGGTACCCCTGTAATCTCACAGGATTTCAACATGATGGGCGATGGCGATTTTATGGAGATTGTTCTGGATGAGCCCCTTACCATCGATGGAACTCAGAACCTTTGGGTTACATTCTTCCAAGAAGGTATTACTTATCCTATCGATGCCTGCACCGACACGGGTGATGCCAACAACCGTTGGGTGAGCATCAATGGTTCGCAATGGATGGATTTGGCCACAGCGGGCCTGTCTGGCTATGGCTGGATGATTAGGGCTTGCATCGAGGCGGACTTCGATCCTTCTACCCTGGATTGGGTCACCATTCCTCGTGCCATGCCCCCGTATGAACTTACCGATCTTACCCCGGGCACCCGTTATGCTGCTCAAGTGCGTTCCGCTTGCGGCAACGACGAGACAAGTAGCACCATCTTCGTCACCCCCGAGGCCTGCGGAGCCCCGACGAACCTCACGGCTGTTGAGATCATGCCCACCCAAGTGACGCTGAGCTGGATTGGCTATCAAGAAAACTATAACGTCAAATACCGTATTCCCGGCGAAGAGGTGACCACCTTCTTCGAGGACTTCGAGAATGGGATTGGTGACTGGACCATCATCGATGCTGATGGTGATGGATTCAACTGGATGAGCAACTTGGACATGGGCGCTGCGCTGAATGCGCATTCTGGTTCAGGTGTCGCCTACTCGCAAAGCTATTCCGACGACGATGAACCGCTTACTCCTGACAACTGGCTGATCTCGCCTAGGGTAGAACTGGGTGGCATCGTCAAGTTCTGGGCTTGCGGCCAAGATCCCGCCTACTGCGAAGAGAACTTCGCTATCTATGTCTCCACCACGGGCACCAACCCTTCCAATTTCACCCAAATCTCCGAGGAGTTCACTGCTACGGGTGAGTATCTCCAATATTCCGCCGACTTGAGTGCCTATAGTGGAATGGGCTATGTGGCCATTCGCCACTTCAACTGCACCGACATGTTCTATCTCAATATCGATGACTTTGGCATCTATACAGGTGAGATCAGTGGTGGCACCGATTGGTATGTCCTAGAGGATATGCTCGTTGATAATGATCATCACTTCACGCTCGAAGGACTCGAGACGGAATCAACCTATGAGGTGATGGTTCAAGGCAACTGCACCAAGTATGAGACGACCCCGTGGTCTGAATCCCTCTTCTTTACCACGCTGTCCTCTTGCGAACGGCCGACCATCGTTGCTGTGAACGAAGTCAGCGCTGAACAAGCCACCGTTGTATGGACTGGCTACCACGATGCCTACAACCTCCGCTATCGTTCGGTGGAACTCGATTACACCGCCGACTTCAGCAACGGCATCCCCGAGGGCTGGACCACCTTTGACGAGGATGGCGACGGCTATAATTGGATTGGTGAAGCTGGCTTTGTCTATTCAGAGAGTTATAACAATGACTATGGTGAATTGTTCCCCGACAACTGGTTGGTGACCTCGCAAATCAACATGGGTGGATTTGTGGAGATCGTTGCCGCTGCATTGGATCCCGATTGGCCTGATGAGCATTTTGCCATCTATTATTCACTCAATAGTACCAACCCATCGACCTTCGTCCAGATCTCTGATGAGTTCGTGGCTACGGGTGAAGGCGCATACTACACCATCGACCTCAGCGAATACTCGGGTACGGGATATCTCGCCATCCGTCACTTCAACTGCACCGACCAGTTCGCCCTTGCCATTGCTGCGTTTGATGTCTTTACTGGTAGCGCTTGGACCACCGTCTCCAATGTCACTAGTCCCTATGTCATTGACGGCTTGACCGAGGAAAGCATCTTCGAAGTCACCGCTCAGGGCATCTGCTCACCGACGGAGACCTCTGACTGGGCTGACTCCTACTATTTCATGACCCCGGCTTCCTGCTTGATGCCGACTGATGTGGAAGTTGACGATATCACTGCCAACAGCGTCAGCGTTAGCTGGACGGGCGACCAAGAGACATACAACATTCAATACCGCATTCCCGGTGAGGAAGTGGTGAGCTTTTTCGATGACTTTGAGGATGGCTTAGGCAACTGGACCATCATCGACGCCGATGGCGATGGATATGTGTGGTCGGAGAGCTCTGATTTTGAAGCTCACGGTGGCGTTGGCGTGGCCTACTCCGCCAGCTATATCAACAACTTGGGAGCCCTTACACCTGACAACTGGCTCGTCACGCCTCAAGTGCAATTGGGAGGCACGGTCAAGTTCTGGGCTAAGGGCCAAGATCCCAGTTATGCCGCAGAACATTTCGCCGTTTATGTCTCCACAACTGGAAACAACATTGCGAATTTTGAGCAGGTGTCGAACGAGTTTGTGGCTACCGGATCCTATGTCCAATACTCTGTTGACCTGACTGGCTACAGCGGCATGGGTTATGTCGCCATCCGTCACTTCAACTGCACCGACATGTTCTACCTCGACCTTGACGACTTTGGCATTTATACCGGAGAGGTTGTCGGTGGTACCGATTGGGTTGTCATCGAGGGTGTCCAAGACAATCCTTATGTGATCGAAGGACTGGATTCTGAAACCAACTATGAGCTTCAGGTGCAAGGCGTTTGTGAAGACGGCGTTTCTTATTGGTCCGATGTCGTGACCTTCACCACAGAGCCTTCTTGCTTGGCACCTACCAGTGTCCATTTCTCCGACATCACCTATAACTCTGCCGTGGTGTCGTGGATTGATGGCAATGGAGCTGCCAGCTGGCAAATCGAGGTCATCGACTACGCTGTATATGGCACGACCGCTCCCGGCACCGTTACTCCGATTACCGTGACGGAGAATCCATATACCATCACCGATCTTGAGCCAAATAATAGCTATGTTGTTTACGTCTATGCCAACTGCGAGGCAGGGGAGGTGAGTGCACCTTCTGCGTTAGCCTATTTCACTACGACGAAATCGCCTTGTACAGCACCTACCGGTCTCACGGCCGACAATGTCGGTGCCAATACTGCCGACATCACTTGGACCTTTGCCGACGATGTCACTCAATGGGAAATTGCCTATGGCACGGAAGAAGAGGTGATCATCGAAGAAGGCGGCAGCTATTATCTTAACGAAGAGGCTCTTGCCCCGATTGCCGTGAACACTCCTTCCTATCTCTTGGAAGGCCTGGCACCGGCCACCAGCTATTATGTGTTCGTTCGCTCGGTATGTGGCGACTATCCGCCTAGCGCTTGGATCGACGCTTACACCTCTTTTGTTACCGAGGAATGCCCTGCTGTCGATGATCTGAACGTTGCTGATATCACCCACAACTCAGCCGCCTTCAGCTGGGTGGGTGAGCATGAAGCTTACGAACTGGAATACACCAAGGCCCCGACCTACTTTGATTTTGAAGACGGATCGCTGATGGGTTGGACCACTATCGACAGCGATGGTGATGGTAACGACTGGTACCTGGTTTACAATTCCCAAATTGTCGGTCATGAAGAGTCAATGGGCTTTGTGTCTTCTGCCAGTTACAGTGGTGTGGCGCTTACCCCTGACAACTATCTGGTTTCTCCTCAGATGACCTTGGGTGGCAGCTTCAGCTTCTACGCCAATGCTCAGGATGCCGATTGGCCAGAAGAACATTTCGGAGTGGCTGTCTCCACCAATGGCAATACTTCAGCAGCTGACTTCACCACTATCGCTGAATGGGATATGACGGCTAAAGCTGTTGGTGCTTGGTATCTCTTTACCGTGGATTTGAGCGCATACGAAGGAGAAAGAGGTTATGTTGCTATCCGCCACTTTGATTGCTCCGACTGGTTCCGCCTCAATGTTGATGATATCTCCTTTGTTTATGGTGATGCTGAGCCAATGGCAGTCAACTGGATTAGCGTTGACGAGGTCAGTAGTCCATACACCCTTGAGGGCCTGGAGGCCAACACCGACTATTTGGTTCGCGTCCGTGGCGTCTGCGGTGGCTTTGGCGGTGAGTGGGCTACGGCTTCCTTTACGACCTTAGAGGCTCCCACCGATGTTGAACAGGAGCTGACGCTCTCTGTGGGTTGGGGTTGGTTCTCGAGCTACATCGAGTATCCTGCCGATGCCTTGACCATCATGGAAGAGGGCATAGCAGCCGGCTCTGAATCGGGCTTGATCAAGTCGCAGACGCAGGCGGTGACGCTGAACGAAGGTGAATGGGGCGGTACGCTT